>Ga0183099_1000147_pt1 | contig 65842 bp, 57 predicted proteins | sample Biomet1_FD_127788 | JGI IMG/M metagenome (GOLD analysis project Ga0183099, IMG submission 127788) | Microbial communities from bioreactor (seeded with anoxic lake sediment) at LBNL, California, USA - Biofuel metagenome 1 | ecosystem: Engineered > Bioreactor > Anaerobic > Unclassified ...
GAATGATCATGCCTCTCCTTTTTCATGGATGATTAAAGCTTTCAAAGGTTCTGATGCTTACAAAGCAGAAAATATTCCGGATATCGATTATCTTTTTATCACGCATGATCACTGGGATCATCTGGATTATGAAACAATAATGAAGATTAAACCGCGGGTAAAGAAAGTAATCTGCGGATTAGGAGTCGGATCTTATTTTGAATATTGGGGATTTAATCCTACTTCAATTACTGAATTGGATTGGTATGAGCACACAGATTTAGATAAAAATTGGATAGCTACCGCCACTCCTGCACGTCATTTTTCCGGTCGCGGTTTAAAGAGGAATAAAACTCTTTGGGCTTCTTTTGTACTTCAAACTCCATCCATGAAAATATTTATCGGAGGTGACGGCGGATATGATAAGCATTTTAAAGAGATAGGAAATAAGTTTGGGCCCATAGATTTGGCAATACTGGAACAAGGTCAATATGACCAGCGATGGAAATACATTCATTTACTACCCGAACAGGTTTTTCAGGCTGCACTTGATTTGAAAGCAAAAAGTATATTACCAGTTCACAATTCAAAGTTTGCTTTGGCAGCACACCAATGGGATGAACCACTGAATAAACTGGTAAAGGATGCCAAACACTACAATATTAGGACTCTGACCCCTATGATTGGCGAACCGGTAAATCTAAAAGATACTACTCAGCAGTTTTCTCAATGGTGGAAGAATATTAAATAAAGGAACGCTCTGAGACAGACGTAAAAAGGGAAAAAGATTAAATAAGGAGAGTTAAAATTGGAACAAATATCACTAACAACAAAGTTTTTTTCGAATAGGGATTTATTCAAACTATTTCTGCCACTTATCATTGAACAGTTTTTAGAATACCTGGTTGGATTGGCCGACTCAATTATGGTAGCATTTGTAGGCGAATCGGCCGTTTCGGGGGTTTCTTTGGTAGATTTCGTAATGGTATTGCTCATTAGTCTGTTTGCAGCATTATCAACCGGTGGTGCAGTTATTGCCGGACAATATCTCGGCAAGAAAGAGACAGAAAAATCAAGAGAAGCAGCCAATCAACTTGTATGGTTTGCTGGGATAGCATCGGTTATAATCATGTTCTTTATCTACTTTGCAAAACCATTTATATTAAATGGCTTGTTCGGAAACATTTCAGATGATGTTCGCAGGGATGCAAATACCTATCTGATGATTACAGCATTATCCATCCCGTTTCTAGCACTTTACAATGCAGGAGCTGCTATTTTCCGGACAATGGGAAATTCCAAGTTACCAATGAAGGTGATGTTGATAATAAATATTGTACATGCAGTAGGAAATGCGATACTCATATACGGTCTTCACTATGGAGTTGAGGGGGTTGCAATACCTACACTTATATCGCGTATTGCTGCAGCGGTTATCATCATTGCAATGTTATTAAATAAAAAGCAATCATTGCACTTAAAGCGTAGCTTAAAACACAAGTTCAACTGGCCGGTACTGAAAAGAATTCTGGGTATCGGCGTTCCGTACGGACTGGAAAATGGTTTGTTCTATTTTGGACGAATTGTGGTACTCAGTTTGGTTGCCACTTTTGGAACAGCAGCAATTGCTGCAAATGCTGTGTCGGGTACTATTGTTATGTTTCAGGTTTTACCAGGCATAGCAATCGGTCTGGGCCTGACTGTTGTTATCTCACGATGCGTAGGTGCAGGGGATTATGTGCAAGCTAAATATTACACAAAAAAGATTATGCGAATTGTATATATAACTCAAGTCGTTAGTTGTGTAGTAGTACTTGCTTTGCTCCCACTCATATTGAAAGTATACGGATTATCTGATACGGCAACATTTCTGACGAAAAAGATTGTTTGGTATCATGGTATCTTTATGATATTTATCTGGCCGTTGGCTTACACATTGCCAGTAACATTCCGTGCATCAGGAGATGCCAAATTTCCAATGGCGGTTGGTAGTTTATCCATGTTGTTTTGTCGTATAGCATTGGCTTATCTGTTTGGGATCTATTTTCATATGGGGATGTTTGGTACCTGGGTAGCTATGTTTATTGACTGGATAGCCAAAGCTGCTATTTTTATATACAGATATGTAAGTGGAAAATGGATGCAGTTTAAAACAATATAGCTATGCCGGAGATATCAGTAATTATGGTATGTATATCAGTAATTTGTATAACAACCATCTGAAAAATACAGGATAAATTTGCATCGTGAATAACAATATAAAAGACAGAAAATTATAAACTTAAAAAAAGATTGTGACTACAAAACCTAAAAATATTTTAATCGCATATTATTCCCGTTCAGGCAACAACTATGTTGGAGGATCGATTGTTAATCTATCTGTCGGCAACACGGAAGTGATAGCCAAAATGATTCAGGAAATGGCTGGTGGTGATCTTTTTAAGATAGAGACAGTAGATTCTTATCCTGAAGATTATACTCAGGCTACGGATGTTGCCCAAAAAGAACTACGTATGAATGCCCGACCAGAGTTATCAACTCACCTTAAAGATATAGATAAATATGATATTATATTTATTGGATATCCTAACTGGTGGGGAACAATGCCTATGCCGGTTTTCACTTTCTTTGAAGAATATGACTTATCAGGAAAAATTATTATTCCATTTTGCACTCACGAGGGCAGTGGATTATCAAGAAGCGTAAAAGACATTGAAAAACTTAATCCGGATTCAGACGTATTTCAAGCATTGGATATAAGAGGAGGAAGTGTGAAATCTCCATCTTCTAGAAAAAGCGTGGAAACATGGTTAAAGGACAACGATATTTTATAAACCAATTATAAAGATGAATATGCAAAAAGTAGTATTAAATAATGGCGTTGAAATGCCAATCCTTGGATTTGGCGTTTATCAGGTAACTGATGCTGAAGAATGTGAAAGAAGTGTTTTTGATGCGATAACTGCCGGTTATCGTTCAATTGATACTGCCGCAGCTTATGGAAATGAAGAAGCAGTTGGCAAAGCAATCAAAAGAAGTGGTGTGCCAAGAGAAGAGTTGTTTATCACTACAAAGCTTTGGATTCAGGATGCCGGTTACGAAAACACCAAAAAAGCTTTTGAGCAGTCTTTAAATAATTTACAGTTAGATTATCTGGATCTGTATTTGATTCACCAACCCATTGGAGATGTTTATGGTTCCTGGAGAGCTATGGAGGAACTTTATCGTGAAGGTAAAATCAAAGCAATAGGTGTCAGCAACTTCCAGCCAGATCGTTTAATGGACTTGATGCTTCATAATGAAGTGGTTCCTGCTGTAAATCAGATAGAGACACATCCTTTCTGCCAGCAAATAGAAACAGCTAAATTCTTAAAAGAGAATAATGTTCAGATTGAATCATGGGGACCGTTTGCTGAAGGCCGGAATAATATCTTCAAAAATGAATTACTGATTTCGATTGCAAAAAACACAAAAAGAGTGTTGCACAGATAATTCTGCGTTGGTTAACACAAAGAGGAATTGTTGTTATCCCAAAATCTACCCACAAAGAGAGAATTGTCGAGAACTTCAATATTTTCGATTTTGAACTAGCTCAGGAAGATATGGATGCTATTGTAGCACTTGATATGAAGAGTAGTAGTTTCTTAGATCATCGTGATCCGGAAATTGTGAAATGGTTAAGTAACGCAAGATTTTAAGCTAAATAAGAATCAAACAAAAACAATTTAAACAATAATTAAAATGAAAGATTTCACATTTTACAATCCTACCAGAATAGAATTTGGAACAGGAAAAGAGAAAAATATAGGGAAATACATTGCTGAATATGGTGTATCAAAAGTATTAATCGTTTATGGTTCTGAGCGAATAAAGAAAAGCGGACTGTTTGATGCGATTGCAAAGTCTCTGACCGATAACGGAATTAATTTTGAAGAATTGGGTGGTGTACAGAGTAATCCGCTATTGAGCAAAGTATATGAAGGCATTCAACTGGCTAAAGCAAAAGGTATGGAAGCTGTACTGGCTGTTGGTGGTGGTTCTGTTCTGGATTCATCAAAAGCCATTGCTGCAGGAGCTGCATACGAAGGTGATGTCTGGGATTTCTTCATTCATAAAGCTGAGCCAAATAAAGCATTAAAGATTTTCGATATTATGACGCTTGCTGCTACAGGTAGTGAAATGAACAACTATGCTGTTGTTACAAAAGACGAGACAAAACAAAAGCTTAGTCTTGCAGGTGCTGCTACATTCCCTACTGTTTCGGTAATAAACCCTGAGTTACAGACTTCTGTTACTAAAGAATATTTGGTTTATTCGGCAGCTGACATTTTTGCTCATAGTTTAGACATGTATTTATCAGCTACCTATTTGCCTGAATTCATTGCCGGACACGTCGAAAATATCCTTAAGACAGTAATGCGCACCACTGAAATCCTGTTGGCTGACGGAAATAATCTTGAAGCAAGAGGTGAATTTGCGTGGGCTGCTACACAAGCTTTGAATTTCAGTACTTTCTGCGGAGTAGAAAATAACCGTTTCGACACGCATTTTATAGAACATACATTGTCAGCTGAGTATAATATTGCTCACGGAGCAGGTCTGTCTATTATTGTTCCTGCATGGATGAAATGGCAAAAGAACAATCTTCCCGAACGCTTCCAGCAGTTTGCTAAAAACATTTTCAATATTGAAGGAGCAGATGCAGGAATTGAAGCATTGAAAAATTGGTATATAAAAATCGGAACTCCTGTAACACTAAAAGAAGGTAATATTCCAGAGGAAGATATTCCTGCATTAGTTGAAAAACTATCTGCTGTTGCCAGTATGTGGGGAGCAGAAAATTTCTATACCAAAGAGATGATTACAACTGTGCTTGAAAATGCAAAATAGTTGAAATAACAATATACTATATATGAAAACAAGATATTTTTTAATTGCTCTAGTTACAATGTTGCTTTCGGGTATCGGTATGCAGGCACAGTCTGCATCAGCAACCAAGAAAATTCTGGTAGTTTACTTTTCTCATAGTGGAAACACCAGAGAGGTTGCCAACCAAATAAAGGATCTTACTGGTGGAGATATTTTCGAGATTCTACCAGTAAAGGCTTATCCAAGCGATTATCAGGCATGCGTAGATCAGGCTAAGAAGGAGATTAACGCTAAATACAAACCTGCTCTAAAAACAAAGATAAAGAATATTAGCTCGTATGACATCATATTTGTGGGTTCTCCTTGTTGGTGGAGCACAATGGCACCACCTGTTGCAACATTTTTGTCGAGCTATGACTTGTCGGGAAAAACGATTGTGCCTTTTATGACACACGAAGGAAGCGGAATGGGACGTACCGTTTCAGACATAAAAAAACTATGTCCTAAATCGACCGTTACAGAAGGACTTGCAATTAGAGGAAGTCATGTAAAAGAATCGAAAGGCAATGTTATGAAATGGTTGCGTGAAAAGAAAATTGTAAAGTGACAAATTAAAAATAAAGTGTTGCATAGCATGTCTGTTTATTCTTGGAATTACTGTAATGGTGGTATCTTTAGTGATATTTTGTTCGTAAAAAGTCTTATATAAAAAATTTCCTATGAATAAAAGGATGACTTATACCCTATTAATCAGTATACTTCTACCAATAATCGGACATGCGCAACCCAAAAGAGATAGCACATATATAGAAAAAAGCTATACGGTGGACGAAGTTGTTGTAACTGGTACGCGGAGTGAAACAGATATACGCCATTTACCAATGAGCATATCCATAGTTAACCGGCAACAGATTGACCAACGTTATGAACAATCTTTACTCCCGTTATTGACCGAGCAAGTACCGGGACTTTTCATCACCGGGCGTGGTATCATGGGATATGGCGTATCAACGGGTGCAGCAGGTGGTATGAGTTTGCGAGGTGTGGGAGGCACTCCTACTACCGGGCTGTTAGTGCTCATTGACGGACATCCGCAATACATGGGACTGATGGGTCATCCTTTATCCGATGCTTACCAATCTATGCTGGCCGAACGCGTGGAAGTGGTACGCGGTCCCGCATCGGTTTTATATGGTTCAAATGCGATGGGAGGTGTTATTAATATTGTGACCAATAAACTAAAGGAAGATGGTATAAAGAATAATGTTAGACTGAGCTATGGTTCATACAATACTCTGACAACTGAAGCTTCAAGCAGCATCCGCAAAGGACGATTCAGCAGTGTTGTTACAGCTTCTTACAATAAGACAGACGGACATCGTGAAAATATGGATTTCAACCAATATAGCGGTTATGTAAAATTGGGATACGAGTTCAGTCCTGCATGGAACATTTTTGCCGATGCTAATCTGACGCATTTCAATGCATCCAATCCAGGTACGGTGGCAGCTCCTGTTTTTGATAACGATTCACGTGTTACCCGTGGAATGACCTCTTTTTCAATTGAAAATAATTATAGTCGCACTTCGGGTGCTTTGAAGTTCTTTTATAATTGGGGGCGGCACAAAATCAATGATGGTTATTCTGCAGGAGCAGATCCGCTTAACTATCGATTTAATTCAAAAGACCAGATGTTGGGTATCACGTGGTATCAAAGTGCTACCCTCTTCACTGGCAACCGAATTACATTCGGGGTAGATTATCAGCATCTCGGTGGGGAGGCATGGAATCAGTTTACTGATAGCCGTACAGAAATTGCAGATAAAACAGAAAACGAGATAGCCGGTTATGTGGATTTTCGTCAGGCACTCGGTTCACTCTTTACTCTGGACATTGGTCAGCGTGTGGATCACCACTCACAGACCGGAACGGAATGGATACCTCAGGCGGGATTGTCTATGCACTTGCCCCGTACAGCCGAACTGAAAGCAATGGTAAGTAAAGGTTTTCGTAATCCTACTATCCGGGAACTTTATATGTTCCGTCCTCAAAATCCCGATTTGAAGCCAGAAAGTATGATGAACTATGAAATCTCCTTTTCTCAAGGTTTGATGGATAATGCCCTGTCGTATGGTCTGAACATTTTTTATATCAATGGTGAAAATATGATTCAGACAGTGCCTGTTAACGGTCGCCCCTTAAACATCAATACCGGGAAAATAGAGAACTGGGGTGTGGAAACAAATGTCAATTACCGGATGAATCCTTCGTGGATGTTTTCCGCCAATTACAGTTGGCTGAGAATGAGATATCCAGTGGTGGCCGCTCCCGAACATAAATTATATGCCGGCGTAGATTTTTCACGAGGAAAATGGAGCATGTCAACCGGTGTGCAATATGTTTGCGGGCTTTACACCTCTATCAATTCAGATACAAAAGAAAACTTTATATTGTGGAATTTAAGAGGAAGTTATCGCTTGTGTCGTCTTGCCCATCTGTTTGTACGTGGAGAGAATTTATTAGCGCAACGCTATGAAATAAATCTTGGTTATCCAATGCCGAAAGCTACAATTATGGGTGGAATTAATTTAAACTTTTAGATTAGAAGTAGCAGAAACTTTTAAATAACTGAGATAATAAAATCAAATATTGAATAAATAAAAATGAGTAAAAAAGTATTAGTGTTATCCGCTAGCCCAAGAAAAGGTGGAAATTCAGATACACTGTGTGATCAGTTTATGCAGGGAGCGCAAGCAGCCGGCCACAATGTGGAAAAGATATTCCTAAAAGAAAAGAAAATCAATTATTGCACGGGCTGTGGTGCTTGCTATAATCGAGGGAAAGGTTGTTCGCAAAAAGATGATATGACAGAAGTTCTGGATAAAATGATTGCTGCAGATGTAATTGCAATGGCAACACCTGTTTATTTCTATACAATGAACGGACAGATGAAAACGCTTATTGACCGTACTTGTTCACGATACACAGAAATAAATGATAAAGAGTTCTATTTCATCGTATCGGCAGCTGATAACAACAAGCAAGCTATGGAGCGAACGTTGGAAGAATTCCGTGGATTTTTGTATTGCCTGGAAGGAGCAACCGAAAAAGGAACAATTTATGGTACCGGAGCCTGGCAAGTAGGTGATATAAAAAATACTCCAGCCGTGGAAGAAGCCTATAATATTGGGAAAAGCATCTGATAAAGAAACTTTTTTCACATAAAAAATATTCAGAAATTGTCCCAATCGATTCACCAATAGTTCTTAGAATTATTGGTGAATCGATTAATAATCTGTAAAAATGGTACATAAATCCGTAATTTGTATAATTTAGATTCAATAAAATGATTTATTTTTGCTACAATAAAAATATTGCTTTTAATGGAACAAATTATTAGTTTATTACAGAAAGAAAATTGTTCTTGTGTTATCAAGAATAAAGAGATACGTACTTTCCACAGACAAGGAGTTATTGACCTTTATGAATTGTTGAAGCAGGAATCAAAATTCCTGAAAGATGCATCCGTTGCTGACAAAGTTGTGGGTAAAGCTGCAGCAGCTTTGATGACATTGGGTTGCATAAAAGAACTTTATACATATACAATCAGCGATTTAGCTTATGACATACTTCGAGATGCAGACATTACTGTAAAATATGAACGTAAAGTGCCTGTCATACTAAACCGCACTCAACAAGATTGGTGTCCGTTAGAAAAGCTTTGTTATGATGAGACATCTCCCGAAAGAATATTGCAGATTATTGAGCATTTTATAAACGGATTAAATACTAACAAGAAATAAAATAGATCTATGGAAGCAACTGTTAAACTTTATTCTCTGAATTACAGCAATACAAAGACGTATTTATTTGCATCATTTTTCGTTCTTGGTAATCTAGTACTGCCTCAGCTCTGCCATCTTCTTCCGCAAGGTGGAATGATATGGTTACCAATATATTTTTTCACTCTTATTGCAGCCTACAAATACGGCTGGAAAGTAGGATTACTCACTGCGGTATCTTCGCCCATAATTAATTCTTTTCTTTTTGGAATGCCTATGCCAGTGGCGCTTCCTGCTATTCTCACTAAATCTGTATTGCTTGCTTTATCTGCAGGATTTGCATCACATCGTTTTAATCGTATTTCTATACCTATCTTGCTTGCAGTTGTTCTTGTTTATCAAATTACAGGAACTTTGTTTGAATGGGCATTTATAGGCAACCTTTTCTCTGCTGTACAAGATTTCCGTCTGGGTATTCCCGGAATGTTGGCACAAATTTTCGGCGGTTATATTTTTGTTAAATACCTGTTAACTAAATAAACATTAATGAAAAACAAAATCCTTTTATAATATGGGGAAAGAAAATACAAACAACAAGCACGATATTAATCGTCGCAAATTTCTGAAAGTTTTAGGCGGTGGTACAGCTGTTACAGCAGCTGCAATCTACGGCTGCGGAAGAAAAGGTCTGACTTCAGAAAGTAATTCGGCACTTGGTGAAGTTCCTACTGACAAAATGACCTACCGCACTAATCCAAAAACGGGAGACAAAGTTTCGCTGTTGGGTTATGGATTTATGCGTCTGCCAAAGATCCCGAAAAAAGATGGCAGCGGAGATGAAATTGATCAGGACACGGTCAATAAATTAACCGATTATGCTATTGCTCATGGTGTAAATTACTTCGACACATCTCCCGCTTATTGTGAAGGTCAATCTGAACATGCAATGGGTATTGCCTTAAAACGCCACCCACGCAACAAATATTTTATTGCTACCAAATTATCAAATTTTGATCCTAAAGTGTGGAGTCGCGAAGCGTCTTTGGAAATGTATCGCAATTCGTTCAAAGAATTACAAGTTGATTATCTGGATTACCTTCTTCTTCACGGTATAGGAATGGACGGAATGGAGGCATTACACGGAAGATACCTCGACAATGGGGTACTCGACTTTCTGCTAAAGGAGCGTGAAGCCGGACGTATACGTAACCTTGGTTTTTCATATCACGGAGATGTTAAGGTTTTCGATTATCTTCTTTCGACCGATATTAAGTGGGATTTTGTTCAGATTCAGCTAAACTACGTTGACTGGAAACATGCTTCTGAATGGAATACCAATGCAGACTATCTTTATGGTGAACTGAAAAAACGAAATATTCCTGCAGTAATAATGGAACCTTTACGCGGCGGAAAACTAGCGCAATTAGATTATAAATCGACAGAAATACTGAAACGGTATGATCAGGAAGCAAATGCAGCGTCATGGGCATTCCGTTTTGCCGGTTCACAACCCGATGTACTTACTGTGCTTAGCGGAATGACATATATGGAGCATCTGCAAGATAATATCCGCACCTACTCTCCGCTCAAACCGCTGACCAATAAAGAGAATGAAGCATTGGAACAAGTAGCACAATTGTATTTATCACACCCGTTTGTTTCATGTACAGCTTGTCAATATTGTATGCCCTGCCCTTACGGTTTAGATATTCCGGGAATATTCTCTCATTATAATAAATGCCTGAATGAAGGTAATTATTCAGATAACGTGAAAGATGAGAACTATAAAAAAGCGCGTCGCGATTTTCTAATCGGTTATGACCGCAATGTGCCACGCCTTCGTCAGGCAAACCACTGCATAGGTTGCGGACAATGCAGACCTCATTGCCCACAACACATAAATATTCCTGAAGAAATGCAGCGTATTGATAAGTATGTTGAACAATTGAAACGTAATGCATAAAAGGAGGATTAACTATGTTACGAAAAATAAGAATAACCTTTGCTTCTATTTTCTTTGTACTGATAACGTTACTTTTCCTTGATTTCACAGGAACCCTTCAGGTATGGTTTGGCTGGCTGGCAAAAATACAATTCTTGCCTTCATTATTAGCTTTAAACGTCCTTGTAGTTATTGCTCTCTTGGCTCTGACTTTGCTTTTCGGACGCGTGTATTGCTCTGTTATTTGCCCAATGGGTGTTTTTCAGGATATTATCTCCTGGATTTCAAACAAAACAAAAAAGAATCGTTTCCGATATTCATCGGCTCTTAACTGGCTACGTTGGGGAATATTGGCAATATTTGCAGCTGCTTTCGTAGTAGGAATAAGTTCATTTGTAGCACTTATTTCACCCTACAGCGCATACGGACGCATCGCTTCCAATATATTCGCTCCACTGTACCAATGGGGAAATAATCTATTGGCATATTTTGCTGAACGTGCCGACAGTTATGCTTTCTATTCGGTTGATGTCTGGCTGAAAAGCCTTCCTACACTCATTATAGCTATCGCAAGCTTTGCAGTGATATTTACATTGGCATGGCGAAACGGGCGTACCTACTGCAATACTATTTGTCCGGTTGGAACAATTCTGGGATTCTTTTCCAAGTATTCATTCTTTCGTCCACAAATAGATCAGACTAAATGTAATAGTTGCGGACTTTGTGCGCGCAACTGTAAGGCTTCATGCATCGACTCAAAATCTCATAAAATTGACTATAGCCGTTGTGTAGCTTGCATGAATTGCATTGAAAAATGTAATAAAAACGCTATTCACTATATACCTGCACGCAAGACAGAGACTGTAGAACAATTGCCTAATGATGTTAATTCCTCACGAAGGAAATTTGTTTCCTTAACTACATTATTGGCTCTGACATCGGTATTGGAAGCTCAGCAGAAAAAGGTAGACGGAGGATTAGCTGTCATTCAGGATAAAAAGGTACCTAAAAGAAACACTCTGATTACTCCGGCAGGTTCATTAAGCGAGAATAATATGAACAAGCATTGCACCGGCTGCCAGTTATGTGTATCAGTCTGCCCTAACCAAGTACTTCGTCCGTCAAGTAGTTTGTCTACACTGATGCAACCTGAAATGTCATACGAACGTGGATATTGTCGCCCTGAATGTACCAAATGTTCAGAAGTTTGTCCAACAGGAGCTATTCACAAGATTACTCAGGCCGAGAAAACAGCCACACAGATAGGTCACGCCGTATGGATAAAAGCAAACTGCGTGGTCAATACAGACAAAGTAGATTGTGGTAATTGTGCCCGACATTGTCCTAACGGGGCTATACAAATGGTTGCAATTGATGCTACCAAATCTGATTCTCTTAAAATCCCGGCAATTAACAGCGAACGTTGCATCGGTTGCGGAGCATGCGAGAATCTTTGTCCGGCTCGTCCCTTTAGTGCTATCTATGTGGAAGGACACGAAATGCACAAAAGCATTTAATATTTAGAAGTTATAAAAAATAATATCTAAATAACTGTATAGTTAACAAGGATATACTTGACCAAAGGATAATTAAGTACTTGAATCCTAAGTTTAATAGAGTTTTATTTCAGAATTTACATTTGAATTTTTACAGAAATATTTGCAACTAAAAAACATAAAAAGAATAATATGGACAACCTTTATCCATATTATTCTTTTATATTTGCTCAGTATTTGTTAACCGTTAAAGACAATGGGCAAAAAAATATTGAAACACAGCTTATATAATGCTGCTACATGGGTAGTGGGGTTATTAATACTTGCAGGGAGTTTTATCTTCTTCCAGTTTTTCTATCCTTATCATTTATTCTATAGAGAACAAACACAACTATTTCTTTATACCTCAGAATATTTGAGTTCTTATTTCCAGCATCCTGCATGGCTGGCTTGTTTGGCCGGTGATTTCCTTACTCAGTTTTTTTATTATATTGCCGGAGGTGCTGCTGTTCTTTCTATCTTATTAGCTACTGTCTATGTGCTCTCAGAAAAGGCTTTGAAGAACTTTCTTCCCGGATGGCTGGCTTTGTTTTTCGGAATGATAGTTGCTTTGTGGGAATTGTTACGAAATTGTGAACTGAACTATCTCACTTCTTCTACCATCTCACTGATTGGCGGAATAGGACTGTTCCTTATTTATAGCTGGACTGCAAAGAAGTTTTTATCTAAAAGTTGGGCTAACCTGTTGATTGTCATTATTTGCATACTTGCCGGGTACTGGATGTTTGGCTATGGAGCAGTAATATTAAGCGGACTGATGCTGATCCGGGCATTGCAGCAAAGCCGTTGGCTGGCAGCTGTTGTCATCATTGCTGAGATTGCCGCTCTTCCTCTGATTTTAAACCAGACATATCTACTCACTACAAAACAGGCTTATAATTATCCTTCCAGAAACTTGATGGGTTATCCAAACTGGGATAGAGAGCAGTTGCTGGCATTAGATTGTGAAACCTATTTTGGACATTATGGAAAGGTAACAAAAATGGCCGAAAAGAGTGGGAAGCAAAGTGCTGCAGTTACTTATTTCTATAATCTGGCAAATTGTATGCAAGGACAAATGCCCGATAAACTGATGAATTTTTATCAACCGGTAAATTATGGTCTGATATTACAGGTGGGACCAGACACACCATTTCTACATATTTTCTTTAGTAATGAAGTGTGGTATCAAGTGGGCGAAATGACTATGGCAGAGCATGCAGCTATGTTGGGTGAGATATTCTCGCCTAATCATCGCAGTGCACGGATGGTACGTCGTTTGGCAGAGATAAATCTGATTACCGGAGACGATGAAGCAGCAAAGAAATATTTACGTATGCTGAGCCATACGCTATGTTATCGTAAGTGGGCAACAGACAGCTGGCCGGGAAAACAATCAAAAAGTGTAGCTTTTATATATGACAATAAGCGAAAGCTAGCAGCAACATCCGATTCTTTGCATCGAAGCGATAACGCAGAGACAGCTTTGCGCAGTTTGCTTGTTTCACATCCGGAAAATACCAAAGCGCAGGACTATCTTTTCTGCCATGAGTTATTACTAAAAAATATGAAGTCTTTTATGGCTGATTACACTACATTCAAAATGCCTTCTATGTCTAAAGGTGAAGTCCCCTCTCCTTTTTATCAGCAGGCATTGCTTGTATATTTAGCCAACAGCAAACAAACTGATACCGAGACATTGCGCCATTACCGGATTAGCCCGGGTGTATGGAAAGATTTTGTAAACTATACCCAGAGATATGAACAAAGCCAGGGAGATGGTAAATTACTGCAATATATTTATGGCCAGTCATATTGGTTCTATTACCATTTTGCTAAATTTCAAAAGTAATGAAAAATAAATTCTACATCATAATTATTCTTTGCTCTTTATTGTTAACCTCTTGTTCTCCAAAACCCAGCGATGTGAAAACGGTAAATCAGTCTGCTCCTATCTATCCTGATTATGCAGATGTGGCTATTCCTTACAATATTGCCCCTCTTAATTTCTTGCTTCGTGATGGCGCCGATGCTGTTGAGGTAAAAGTTACAGGCCGGAATAGGAATCTGACAGTATATGGAAAAGATGAGGTGCGTTTCTCAATGAGCGACTGGAAAGCGCTGCTCAATGCAGAAAAGGCAAATACATTAACTGTGCAGGTAACTGCCCGGGTAAATGGAAAGTGGCTGGCTTACAAACCTTTCACCTGGTATGTAGCTCCTGATGCTGTGGATGGATACCTGACTTATCGTTTGATAGAGCCCGGTTACGAGGTATGGAATTCTATCCAGCTTTGTGAACGCAATGTGGAATCATTTGACGAAAAAGTGCTGATAGACAATAATATGGTGAACAATTCCTGCATGAATTGTCACACTCATGGAAATCAGAGCGGTAATCTCTCGTTCTTCCATTTGCGGGACAAAAAGGGAGGAACTATTCTGAACCGTGACGGTAAGTTGCGCAAACTTGCACTGAAAGCAGACGGAATGGTTTCCGGCTGTGTTTACGGTGAATTCCATCCAAGTGGACGCTATGGTGCTTTCTCTTCCAATGTAATAATTCCATCCTTTCATACTAAGGGAAGCAAGCGACTGGAGGTGTATGATACAGCTTCGGATGTTGTGGTAGCAGACTTTAACCGGAACCGGATCATTTCATCTCCGTTATTGAACGACTCAACAGTGTTTGAAACATTTCCGGTTTTCAGTGCTGACGGTAATTTTATTTATTATTGCTCGGCTCCAAGAGTGAAATTACCGGAGGATATTAAGAATCTGAAATATAGTTTGTGCCGCATTCCTTTTGATGCTCAGAAAGGAATCATTGGCAGTAAGGTAGATACTCTGTGGAATGCCCGGTTGACAGGAAAATCTGTTTGTTTTCCAAAGGCTTCACCGGATGGTAAATATATTCTTTATACAGTGGCTGATTATGGTACATTCCCTATTTGGCATCGTGAAACCGATTTGCAATTAATGAACTTGAGAACAGGCAAAACAGATAATTTAAAGGTGGTAAATTCCAATCGTTCAGATACCTATCATTCCTGGTCGTCTAATAGTCGCTGGTTTGTTTTTGCCAGCAAGCGGGGCGATGGTCAGTATGGAAAGCCCTATTTCTGTTACATAGACAAAACAGGTAAGGCCTACAAACCTTTTGTATTGCCGCAGGAAGATCCAACGCATTATGACAATACATTGAAATCTTACAATATACCAGATTTATCAAAGAGTCCGGTACCTTTTGGGACACAGGATATTGAGAGTATCTTTAAGAACAAGGAGGCAGAGAAATTTCATTAATCATTTTATCACAGAAATAAAAAATGCAAAATCATCTGCTTATCTTCCACTATTTCTCTAAAAGTGCTTACTATAAAGCCTTTCAGGTAGTGGCAGATGAATTTTTATCTGCTACTAAATTCAAATCATCTGCTACTAACCTGAGAACTGATAATCAATGGCTTGAATTTCACTTAGTGGCAGATAAATGTATACTATTTTTATCTACCACTAGATAAATAATCTAATAATCAGACGATTAGTTCTATTTAGTAGCAGATAAGCAGATGATTCATAAAAAAAATAATTTTTGGAGAATGTCCGGTTACATTCTTCAAAAATTATTCAGGAATTATTGAAAGATTATTCGCCAATACTTTCTATTTATTGGAGTATGAATTTTGGTTATTGGTTAATGGATTTCAGATCAAGATATTGGCAAATGTGTCTGAATACTGTTTCCGGCAAAGAATTACCGGTACGGTTTTGCAAAACAAACCGTTTACCATCTCCTTCAAAAACACCTTCGGAATTATTAAACTTTAGTTCGCCTTGCATAAAAGTTCTTTCCTGAAGATTCTCAGAAGAATTCATTGACACGAAAGAGAGCTTTTCGACAGAGCCACTAGCTTTATCATAAAATATCCAATGATACTTCTGATCTTTGGGCGCATCAACTAAATCAGTGCGTTTTACTTCCGCTATAATAATCTCTTTATTTTCTAAAAGGAACAATATTTTATATGCTGAGTTCATTATTTTTTTTGTTTATTTCCATGTTCCATATCAGGAACAATTGATTAATAAAACCACAAATATAGAAATAATGCTGAAGCTGAGCATTATCAATATCTTATAAATCCTTATCTTTACAAGCAAAAAACAGGAGGAAAAAGTTATGCTGAAACATGTCGTTATGTGGAAATTAGAAGAAGAAGCTGAAGGTAAAACAAAAGCAGAAAATGCTCTCTGGATGAAAGAACATCTGGAAGCTTTAGTAGGAATAGTACCTGAAATTAAATCTTTAGAAGTGGGTATCAATGTGCTGGACAGTGATATGGCTTATGACGCTGTGCTTATTTCTACGTTTGAAAACAAAGAAGCTCTTGCAGCCTACAAAGTAAATCCAAAGCATGTAGAGGTAAGTTCTTATTGCAAGAAAATACGTAAAAGTAGGGTTGTTGCTGATTATTATCTTTAGCTGAATTTATTTTCTCACATTGAATAATGTCCCAACTTATTTTGTACATTTGCCATCTAAAGATTTGTTAACAGATCTGTCTAATCTGAAAAGTAATGGATACAACTACAGAGTTAAGGGCTTTTAATCAGTTATTTAGTGATCACCAGAGCCGTTTTATTCGTTTTGCCAATTCGTACATTCGTGATACAGCTATTGCTGAGGACTTCACTATTGAAGCCCTGATGTACTATTGGGAAAACCGGCACCAACTACAATCTGAGACTAATGTTCCTGCTTATATATTGACCATCATTAAGCACAAATGCCTGAACCATCTTCAACATATTCAGACAGTTCAGGACGTTTCCGAAAAAATACTCTCTGATGTTCAGTGGGAACTGTCAACACGAATTGCCACACTACAGGTTTGTGAACCCTATGAGATATTTACTGCAGAAATGCAAACTATAGTAGACCAGACTCTTGAATCTCTCCCTTCACAAACCAGGAAAATATTTATTATGAGTAGATATCAGAACAAATCTCACAAGGAGATAGCTGAACTATTAAATATTTCCACAAAAGGGGTCGAATTTCATGTTTCTAAAACAATTAAAGCTCTTCGGATTTCACTTAAAGATTACATGCCTGTTCTTCTTTTCTTTCTCTGATGAAAAAAAATGTTTTTTTTCACTAGGGATATTTATTTCTCATCTGCTTATATAATATACACCCGATAAAATGGATAAAGAAACACTATATAGTTTTTTTGAAGGAAAGGCTACGCCTGAAGAGGTATCAGAAATAAGATATTGGATGGAGGCCTCGGAAGAAAATAGCAAAGAGTTTTTCCGGGAACGGAAAGCATTCGATGCAATTATACTTCTGGGACATCTGGATGAGGAGGAAGCTGCAGTTCAAAAAACATTTTATGAAAGAATTCACGTCAAGGAACTAATAAAGATTGCTGCTGTAATTGCCCTTACTCTATCTGTAACATTGTTTGTTCAGTATAGTATAGGAAGGAACGATCGGTTAGCAATGAATACAGTTTCTGTTCCTGCCGGACAGCGGGTTAATCTAGTTCTTCCTGACGGAACAAATCTATGGCTGAATGCTTGTTCAAAGCTTAGATATCCGGCAGTGTTTGCTAATGACAAACGTGAAATAACGCTTGATGGGGAAGCCTACTTTGAAGTAGCACATAATAAGAAAAAACCATTTATTGTTCATACTGTAAAAGGTAATGTGGAAGTACTGGGAACTAAATTTAATGTGGAAGCATATTCTAAGAACAATACTTTTGAAACGTCTCTGATGGAAGGATCTGTAAAAGTGTCATTAACAAAGAATATAGCTCATTCTTTGATATTGACTCCCAACACCAAGGCGTATTTAAAGGACGGGGAATTAGTATCGGCCAACATTGACGATTTTGGAACGTATCGCTGGAAAGAAGGACTTATATGCTTTAAAGATCTTACATTTAATGATATTATACTAAAGCTTGAAAAGCATTTTGATATTAAGATTGTAATTAAGAACAAGAAAGTACTAAACTATGTAGGTACAGGTAAGTTCAGACAGTCGGATGGCATTGACTATGCACTAAAGGTGTTGCAGAAAGATGTATCTTTTAAATATACAAGAAATGAAAATAATGACGTCATATATATAAACTAAGTTTCACTAAACAGCTAAGCCTATGAAATAATAACCCAAAGAACTAAACCAAAAATGCCGACAAGTATTGGCCTACTCATCGGCATTCGATTAACACAATTTGTTAAACCTAACTGTATTAATAAACTAATATTGCAAAGATATGAAAAACATTCCTTTGTTGGATTTTCACACCCCTGAAAATCTACAAATTAACCAATTTTTTAGAATTATGAAAGTCACTGCATTCTTTCTCTTCTTCTTTGTATTTTGTCTGATGGCCGAGAATAGCAATTCTCAGAATGCCAAAGTTTCAATCTCCAAAAATAACACAAGCATAGAAGATGTTTTAAATGAAATAGAAAGCCAAACTAACTACCTTTTTATTTATAATCATAATGTGAACGTGAACCGTAAAGTATCGGTTAAAGTTAGCGAAAAACCAGTATCCGAAGTACTGGCAAACTTATTACACAATACCAATATCCATTACTCAATGGAAGGAACACACATAATTCTTTCTGAAAAAGAAGAAGCTAATGGAACGGCTTCAGTTACTCAGCAAAACAAAAGATTTGTCAGCGGAAAAGTGACCGATGTAACTGGTGAACCTATTATTGGTGCAAATGTGCAGGTAAAGGGTACTTCATCTGGTACTATTACAGATATTGAAGGTAACTTTAAACTTGAAGCTCCTGAAAACGCTACACTGGTAGTTACCTTTGTTGGATTTGCCACTACTCAGGTTGCTACTGGTAATAAGAAAAATATTGTTATTAAACTTACTGAAAATAGCAAGGAACTTGAAGAAGTCGTAGTTGTAGGTTATGGTACTCAAAAGAAAGTAACAGTAACTGGTTCTTTAGCAAGTACTTCGGGACAAAATATATCCAGAGTCCCTACTGCTTCTGTAACAAACACATTAGTTGGACAACTACCGGGGCTTATTTCTGTAAATAGAAGTGGAGAACCGGGATACGACGATGCTACTTTGCTGATCAGAGGAAAGAGCACCACAGGTGATGCTTCTCCGCTGGTTGTTGTTGACGGTGTGGCCGACAGAGCCGGAGGCTTTGCACGCATTGATCCAAACGATATTGAAAGCGTTACTATCTTAAAGGATGCATCTGCAGCTATCTACGGTTCCCGTGCGGCTAATGGAGTTATTCTGGTAACAACCAAAAGGGGTAAATCGGGAAAAGCGAAAGTAAACTATACAGGAAATATAGCTTTCAGCCACCCAACAGTACTACCTGAAATGTGTGATTCATGGCAGTATGCCCAACTTCAGAACGAAATTGAAACAACTGTTTATGGACGTAGTAAGAAGTATACAGACGAACAGATTGCTTTATATAAAAATGGAACAGATCCAACCAATTATGCAAATGTGAAGCTTTTTGATCAAATGATAAAGAAAGCCTCTATCCAAACGCAACATAATGTATCGTTGTCTGGTGGTAATGATATTGTAAAGTACTTTGTTTCATTAGGATATCAATATCAGGATAACTACTATAAAAAGAGTGCCAGTGACTATGATCAATACAATCTTCGTTCTAACATAGACATTACTCCTTATAAGAACTTCCGTGCTACAGTTAATATATCCGCTCGTCAGGAAGACAGAAACGGACCTTTATACGGTTCAGAAGATATATGGAGATACATGGTAAAATATGATCCAATGGTTAATGTTTACTGGCCTGGTACAAATTATCCTACTACAGCCTCTCAGGATAATTATAATCCGGCAACAGCAGTAGATAATTCAATGGGTTACCAAAAGAATAAGGCATCATATTTTAATGCGGATATCACATTACATTATGATATGCCATTTATCACTAAAGGATTATCTGTTGATGCAGGTGGCTATATTGACCGTAGTGATTATTTCTACAAAAAATTCTCAAAGTCATTCAATCTTTATGCAAAAGAAGGTGAGAATAATTATGTTGCAAGAAAATATGGTCCATCAAATGCTGACTTGTCTGAAAATATGAGTCAGACTCTGGGAACTACTTTTAATGCACGTATTAATTATGCCAGAACATTTAATGATGTTCATAATCTTAGTACGTTCGTAGCCTATGAACAGTACAAAAGTAGATATGACTACTTATATGGCTACCGTCAGGATTTCATATCTTCTTCAGTAGATGAGCTTTTTGCAGGAGACAAGAAGACAGTCAATAACGATGGTACTGCCTCAGAAACAGCTCGTCAAAACTATTTTGGACGTTTAGACTATAACTATTCAAATAAATATTTATTCCAGTTTAACTGGCGTTATGACGGTTCTGAGAACTTTCCTAAAGGAAAACGTTTCGGCTTTTTCCCTGGCGTATCTTTGGGATGGAGAATATCTGAAGAAAAATTCTGGAAAGAAAATATTACGTTTATGGATTATCTGAAGTTACGTGCTTCATGGGGACAAATGGGTAATGATAAAGTCTCTGCATTCCAGTACATGACTACTTACACATTTAGTTCTGCTGCAATTCTGGGTGGAAGTACTCCAGCTACCCAAACAGGTGTTTGGCAAAACAGAACGGCCAATCCTAATATTACGTGGGAGGTTGCAAATACATACAATGTAGGTTTGGAATCAAGATTCCTCAATGCATTTGATTTTAGTCTGGATTTGTTTAAAACAAAACGTCATGACATTCTGGCAACCAGAAATGCTGCTATTCCCGATTACTCTGGTTTAACATTGCCTGATGAAAATATAGGAAAATGCTCAAGCTGGGGAACTGAAGTTTCTTTGAATTATAACAAAAAAATTGGAGACATTAAATTTAATGTAGGTGGAAACTTTACTTATGCAAAGAGCCGTATTGATTATATCGATGAAGCTGAGGGTACTGTAGAATGGCAAAAACGTACAGGCAAACCTATTGGAGCAGATTGGTTAATGTATGAGGCTACAGGCATTTTCAGAACTCAGGCTGATTTAGATAATAATCCTCATTTAAGCAATGCAAAATTGGGTGATTTGATGTTCCGCGATGTTAATGACGATAAGGTGATAAATGGTAATGATAAAGTACGTCTGGAAAAGACTCCGGTTCCTGAAATTATTTTTGGTATCAATTTAGGATTGCAATATAAACAATGGAGTTTGAATACATTATGGCAAGGTGCAGGTAATGTGTATCAATACACATTCTTTGAATCTGGTACAATTGGAAACTTCACAAAAGATTTCTATAACAATCGCTGGACTGCAGATAACATCAATGCAAAATATCCGAAAGTTTATGATCGCCAGGTAACTGTTACTGGTGAGAAAAACACTTTCTGGTTGGAAAATGCATCTTATCTTCGGTTGAAGAACATAGAACTGGCTTATACATTACCACAAAAGGTTTTAAGTAAATTATCAATTGGCGCAATGCGTGTTTACCTTACAGGCTACAACATGCTGACTTTTACAGGAATGAAGAATCTGGATCCGGAAACGGCTGAAGGTGGTCAGGGATTTGCGTCATGGAGTACTCCTCAATCAAGAGTCGTTAATTTTGGTGTAAACATAACCTTTTAATTTTTGATAATATGAAAAAGTATTGTAAATATATAGCATTTGGACTTATCGGCGCAGCCACGCTGTTTACTTCATGTGATGATAGCATTCTGGATAAACAGCCATTAACAGAGATTTCAGAAAATGATGTTTGGACAGATCCGGCTTTAGTACAAGCATTTGTAAATGCAAGATATAACCAGGTGGGCCATGGCTGGACTGAAGGCTGGCAAAGTTCTAATGTAGATGAGACAGCTCTTACCTGGTCTCGTGGTTGTGAACCTATTAATCAGGGATATCTTAATCCATCCGATCTGGGCCGCATGAATGGCGGATGGTGGGGATGGGACCATCGTTCATGGGCTACCGTTTGGGGACAGATTACCAATTGTAATATTTTCTTCGAACGTATTGCTTCAGTACCATTTACTGATGAATCACTCAGAACACGACTTATGGGAGAAGTGCGTTTTATCCGGGCATTAATGTATCATGATCTTGTAGCCAGATGGGGAGCTATGCCTCTAATAACGAAAAGTTATACACTGAATGACGTGAATGAGATTATGCAGACCAAACGTGCAACATATAAAGAATGTATTGATTTTATTGTATCTGAATTAGATAAAGCTGTAACTGAATTGCCGGCTTCTTACTCAGGAACAAATAAAGGACGTGCAACAAGTGTTGCCGCTCTTGCGTTAAAATCCAGAGTTCTTCTCTATGCAGCCAGTGATTTGATGAATATTGATGTAAAAGATGAGACAGTAGGATATAAAACTCCTGATCCTAACAGATGGGGAAAAGCTGCCAGTGCTGCGCAGGCATGTATTGACGCTGCCTTAAAAGCTGGCTATGCACTGTATGATAAATATGGTGATGATGTAAAAACCAAGTATATTCAGTTGTTCCTTGAATGTGGAAATTCAGAAGTTTTATTCGATCGTGAAGGTACATCCAGTGCAAATAGCGAAAATCTATCTTATCTTGATCAGTCAAATGGACCTAACGGTTATGGGCAATGGGGTGGAAACTGTCCTATATCAGAATTTGTAGATGCCTTTGAAATGGCTGATGGTACAAAGTTTGATTGGAATAATCCGGTTCACAAAGCTAATCCGTATGCAAACCGTGACCCTCGTCTTCATGCTACAGTGTTATGCGATGGTGATCAGTGGATGAGCCGCAATGTGGAAGCATATATTAATGCGGATGCCAGCGGTAAAGAACTAACAACCGGAGGACGTGATTCTAAATATGGCCCCGACTCCTGGAATACTTCATTAACAGGATACTATCCACGTAAGTTCCTGGACGAAACATATTCTCCTAATTCATGGAACTTTAAAAATCCTAAAAACTGGATTTGGTTACGCTTGGGAGAACAATACCTGAATCTTGCCGAAGCTCTTTATATGTCTGGAAATGAAGATGGCGCACGTAATGCTCTCAATGTAATTCGCGATCGTGCCCGAATGCCAAAGGTTACAGATACCGGAAGTGCTTTACTTGATAGAATCAGAAATGAAAGAAGAGTAGAACTTTGTTTTGAGGAGCACAGATATTATGACGTTCGCAGATGGAAGTTAGGAGATACATACCTTAACAAAACAGTCACCGGTATATCTATTTTAAAAAAACCTGATGGAACAAAGATCTATACTCCGGGAAGAGTGGTTGAGCAACGTAAATTCTCTGATAAGATGTATTGGTTACCTATCCTGAAATCAGAAATAGATAAAAATACAAATTTGAAGCAAAACCCAGGTTATTAAGTTTATCTGTATTATTACACAATAGGTAGTTTTATTATATGGCAGGGAAGCTGTAACCTTACAACTTCCCTGCCTTTACATAATAAGGTAATCACTATCCTGCCTCAATTATAAGACAAAATTCTACCATTTATGACTAAATATCATCCTGTGAATATGGATTATTATAGTATCTTTGGAGAAATTAATTGTATTAATTATTATGTTATTATATTTATGAAAAGCAAATTATTTCTATTAGCGATTGCTGCTATGATGGTTACTTCTACACAAAAACTATCAGCACAGACTTCTTCGTTTAAAGAAGGAGAATTTAAACAGTGGGCGCAGACGCCTCCTATGGGTTGGAACAGTTGGGATTGTTATGGTTCTACTGTAACCGAAGATGAGACTAAAGCCAATGCCGATTATATGGCAGCTAATTTAAAAAGTTACGGTTGGGAATATATTGTTGTTGATATTCGCTGGTTCGTTGAAAACGACAAGGCAGGAGGATATAATGAAAAGAATCCAATCTATGTAATGGATCAGTATGGACGGTATTTACCGGCTCTAAACCGTTTCCCTTCAGCTAAAGACGGCAAAGGATTCAAACATCTGGCTGATTATGTACACTCCAAAGGATTAAAATTCGGTATTCATATTATGCGTGGTATTCCCAAAGAAGCTGTAGCCAAAAAGCTACCGATAAAGGGGACTAAGGACATTACTGCCGATCAGATTTATAGCACTGAACTTCAATGCCAGTGGCTGCACGACAACTATACAATCGTGGCAGACAAACCGGGAGCTCAGGAATATTACAATTCAATCTTTGAACTCTACGCTTCATGGGGAGTAGACTTTATTAAGATTGACGATTTATCACGTCCTTACCATCAGGGAGAGATTGAACTAATTCGTAAAGCTATTGATCATTGCGGACGTCGCATTGTGTTGAGTACTTCTCCGGGAGAAACTCCTATTGAAAGTGCAGGACATGTTCGTACCCATGCAAATATGTGGCGTATGGTTGATGATGTATGGGATACATGGCCTCACGTTACTCATTTGTTTGATATTTGTCAGAAATGGTATCCGTATATTGCTCCAGGAACATGGCCGGATTGTGATATGATTCCTTTGGGACGTATCTCTCTTCGTGGTGAAAGAGGTGCTGACCGTATGACTCGTTTATCAAAAGATGAACAATATACACTTATGACTCTGTTTACAATCTTCCGTTCTCCTCTGATTTTTGGTGGTGATCTTCCAAGTAATGACGCATTTACATTGTCTTTACTCACAAATAAGGATGTATTGAAAATGCATCGTGAAGGTAGCAAAGTTCATCAACTTTTCCAGAAAGATAAAAAGGTGGCCATTACTTCTAAAAATGCCAAAACAGGTGAAGTTTATTTGGCTCTCTTCAATTTATCTGACGACAAAACAGCACAAAAAACAAGTGTAAACTTAGCTGATTTGGGCATCAAAGGAAAATGTATTGTAACAGATATGTGGACAGGAAAGACAGTGGGAACTTTCTCTAAGGAATTCTCCAGATTGTTTAACAGTCATGCTTGCGGTTTATATAAGCTAAAAGTAAAGTAGTACTTTATTGTATTTGATTGGCTGCACTTTTAACAAATCAATAACATCTAACTGATGAAAGTAGTCTGTTCTTTATATATTGAACTAGCATCAAAATAAGAAAATAAATCAAATGTTCTAATTTTCTACAAAATCCAGACGTAAGTTTACTGAATAATCTTTAATAAAGATAAATATGAAAACAGTTCATTTGATTTTATTTTTTTTGGTAGGAAGTATTTTAGTCTCGGCTCAAACAGCTGGTTCTAAGTACAAAGTTGTAAATAAGATACATCTATCAGGCGATACTGGCTGGGATTATCTTTACTCTGATGATCAGGCAGGAAGGTTATACGTTTCGCACGGATCGATAGTACAAATTATTAATGAGAATAAAGGTGAGTTAGTAGGAACAATCTCGGGAATGAAAGGTGTACATGGAATTGCTATTGCTTCAGGTCTGAGCAAAGGTTTTATCAGCAGTGGAAGAGATACGCTGGTTACAGTCTTTGATACCAAGACTTTAAAAACAATTGATAAAATTATAGTTACCGGCTTAAATCCTGATGCTATTTTGTACGATTCATTTAGTAAAAAGGTCTTTGTTTTTAACGGTAAAACAAAAAATGCAACGGTTATTGATGCCGTGACCGATAAAGTGATTGCTACCATTCCTCTAGAAGGGAAACCTGAATTTTCAGTATCCGATGACGAAGGGAAAGTTTTTGTAAACCTTGAAGATGTAAGCAAAATATGTGCAATCAATTCTACCACTTTAAAAGTTGAACATGTATGGCCGTTGTCTCCCGGAGAAGAACCTTCAGGTTTGGCCATAGACAAAGAAAACCATCTTTTGTTCAGTGTTTGTGGCAACAAAAAAATGACTGTAACAAATGCAGAAAATGGTAAGATTATTGCAACCGTTCCCATTGGAGAAGATGTTGACGGTACCGCCTTTGACCCTAAACTAAAATGCGTTTACAGCGCAAATGGAGAAGGAAATCTGACTGTTGTTAAAGAAGAAAACAATACTCATTTTAAAGTATTGGCAACCATTCCCACACAAAAAAGCGCCCGGACAATTGCAGTGAATACTATAACACATCATATTTATTTACCTGCAGCCGACTTTGAACCCACTCCAAAAACAGAAAGTGATAATTCAAAAGTAAGGCCAAAGATTATTCCTAATTCTTTTGTTATTCTGGATATCAAGCCTGACAATTAGCCTTTAAATAGCCATATTTGCATTTTTCGAAAGTTAATTAAGAGTAAGTCATTAGATAAGATATTAAACATTTTAATGTCTTATCTAATGAACAAAATATGATTCTATTAGTTACATCTACAGATAACTAACAAACAATATTATGAAACAGATTCCACGAGATCGGATTACAAATCCTCACATCACAGAACTTATGGAGGATGAAGTTTTTGTTTTTGGATCAAACCTACAAGGGATGCACTATGGTGGAGCAGCACGCATAGCATGCCGTTGGGGAGCTGTAATGGGACAAGGCGTTGGTTTACAGGGGCAGACTTATGCCATACCCACCATGTCGGGATCAGTTGCATCCATTGCCCCTTTTGTTGATGAATTTATTCACTTTGCAACATCCAATCCCGAAATGCGTTTCTTAGTTACCGAGATAGGTTGCGGCATAGCAGGCTACACACCCGCCAATATTGCTCCACTATTCCGTGAAGCTGTTACGATTGAGAATATATCCCTACCTGAAAGATTTTGGGAAGTAATCTTGGATCAGTCTTAATATTAAATATATTAAAGATGGAAAGGGTCTTCCTCCTTCACCTTCTTTTTAAGAAATGCATCACTATTACTATCCATAATATCCAATTGCACTAACCCTTTCTTTTTATAATATAGTTCAGCTTTCTCAACGTCATCAAACTCTAGCTCTTCCCATATTTTTCCGAGATAATGTTTATTCAGATCTTTATCTATAAAATACTCATGCTCATCTTCTGATTCATCGTTTATCCTCTCAACGTGAATATCTTCGGGTGCCAGTTTTACGAAGGCATTTTGGTAGATGGTTTCATCAACGCATTCCCAGAATCTGTATTTTTTCATAGTATGAAGTATTTAATGGTTAAAATCATAAACTATTTATATCTATTCTTTTTCTTAATCTATGTTATAATTGAAACGTATAAAATGAACTTATTGTTCTGATAATATCATTGATTTTTGGTAAAATTCAGAGTTATTTCCTTGAGTTCAGACGAATCCATTGAATGACAAATAATTAACTAATCACTATTGGTCTGTTTTGAACAATTTAGTTTTTTGCTTTGTTGAGTATTAAATGTTCTTAATTTAATACTCAACAAATTTATCAATATTATTAAACAGTTAATGAAATTAAGTAAATCAAAAATATTCAAATTAGAGAAATTATATTTCGATTGTATTGATGATGTTGGGAATTGTTTCATCATTTATTGGGCTTATCTTAAAATCTACTATCTTAAGTTCCATTATTCTGGAATAATATTCTCTGATAGTAACAATGTAATTACTGAAAAATCAAAGTTTAAGAAAACTTCAAAGCCGTTAATAAATAGACTCACATATATAGAGAATCCATGCTTAAAAATAAATGGGATTTGGAAAGGAACGGATAATCCTATTACCTTGACATTGTTTAAAGATGCAATGAATAGGGAATTAATCTGGGATTGTCACCATCCAAAGGCTTTGGCCGAAATTGAATATAATAATAAAACTTATAAAGGATTGGGGTATATAGAGACATTATTTCTACCAATAAAACCTTGGGATCTTCCTTTTGAAGAGCTTAGATGGGGGCGCTTCTTATCTGATCAATATACTATTATCTGGATTTACTGGAGAGGAGAAAATCCTTTGAACAAGATATTGTGTAATAGTCTGGAATATAACGATGCAATTTTCTTAGTAGACAGAATTATTTTCGATAAAGGAAATTATGTGTTACTATTTAAAGACATTTCAACTTTAAGAAAAGGAAGGATAGTTAATATATTATCAAAACCAAACTTATTGAAATTTATTCTAAATCGGAAAATATTAAATGGCAATGAAATTAAATACAAAGCAAGAACAATATTAAGCCATGAGGATAATAAAGTAATTGCCAGTGGTTGGTCATTATACGAAACCGTAACATGGGAAAAATAGGGACAAGACTTGGCAAGGTTATATATGGAATTCTATTTTTAATAGTAGTTCCGGCATTACTTATTATTTGGGCAAGATGCACAAGTGACCTGATCCGGTTACCTGTTCCTGATAATAAGTTGTGGGGATATATACTTTTACTGACAGGCTTATTCTTTGTTGTCACAGGTATGTTTCATCTTTGGATTTTCGGCAAGGGACTACCCATGAATGCATTTCCACCAAAAGAATTCGTAAAAAAAGGAATATATGCTTTTATCAATAATCCGATTTATGCAGGTACTGTTCTTATGTCTTTTGGAGTATCCATTATAGCACAATCCGCCTCCGGTTTTTGGTTAGTGAGTCCATTGTTCACATTAATGACAGTTGCTTATACGGTAGGATTTGAGAATGAACAAACACTTCGTCTTTTTGGCCCTCAGGAGTACAAGCCATTCCTTTCTTTGCCTTTAAATTCAGATGAACATCCTATTATAAAAGACATTATAGCCGTCTATATACTTGCATACTTACCATGGCTTATATTGTACGGAGCTTTTATATATGCAGGTGTACCTAGAGATGCTATTTATACTAATCTCCCATTTGAAAGCGGATGGCCGGTTATAGAATTTACAATGTTTTTTTATGTTTTGACATATTTATACACATTATTAATTCCATTTGCAGTAAAATCAAAGAAAGACTTACGTTCGCTTGAGATAGATATTTGGATGGCAACGATCCTTACATGTTTCATCTATTTTGTAGTTCCTTTTATTGTAGAGCAACGTCCTTTCACCCCTCATTCATTCTTAGGGAAGTTATTATTATATGATCGCTCACATGATGGAGTAACTGGCGCCTTACCTGCTTTTCATGTAATATGGGCGTTTATTGCTGCCCGTTATTTTGCTATCAGTATTAGAAAGCTTAAATGGATTTGGTACCTGCTTGCCATATTGATTTCCATAAGTTGCATAACAACAGGCAATCATTCTTTATTAGACGTAATCGCAGGTACTGTTATGTTTGCAATAATTGTCTACAGAAGTCAAATCTGGAATTTTGTCCGTTTGCAATCAGAGCGAATAGCGAATAGCTGGGCAGAATGGAGATGGGGACCTGTACGCCTTATCAATCATGGATTTTATGCCGGTGCAGCAGGATTTGTAGGAGCATTAGTAGCTGGTTCTTTTATGGGCAATCATTATGCGTTTATTGTTTTTGTATTATGTGCAATGGCAATCATAGGAGCCGGACTTTGGGCTCAGTTTATTGAAGGCTCTCCCAAGCTGCAGCGACCGTATGGTTATTATGGAAGTGTTGTTGGGGTGTTAACCGGCTGTATATTAGTTACCATTTTCTTTCCAATAAACTTCTATGTATTGTTCGGAGCATTTGCCATAGCAGCTCCTTGGGTACAGATTTTAGGACGCCTGCGCTGCCTGGTTCAAGGCTGTTGCCATGGTAAACCATCAAAAGATTGGATTGGAATAAGATTTACCCACCCTTATTCACGAGTTAATAAAATTTCAGGATTGAAAGGTACAGCTTTACATCCTACACAACTTTATTCAATAGGGACAAACCTTATTACTGGTCTGGTTTTAATCAGATTAGTAAATCTTGAAATGCCTGCTACATTTATTATTGGAATGTACTTCATATTAAATGGTCTTGGGCGATTTGTGGAGGAATCATTACGCGGAGAGGCACAAACTCCATATTGGGCCGGAATGAGGATCTATCAATGGATAGCAATAATAAGTATTCTCTTTGGAGCTGTGATGACTACTCTTTCTGATATTAAGATGACAACATTTCAATTAAATATGCCAGCATTATATTGGGCAATTGCATTGGGTATCTTTGCAGTAATTGCTTATGGAGTTGATTTTCCCTCATCGAACCGTCGTTTTGCACGGTTGACTAGTGCATAGAGATAAAAATATGAAAAGAATTATTTTACTTAAGAAGCAATAAATCTGATTATCAGTCAACAATTGATTTGCCGTTATTATATCCACAATATACACTTGGAAATCATATCCAAATTTGGTTGTATCCAGGAGTAAGGCGAAATAGCTTTTCAATTCTATTATTTATAACCTTATAATTATTTACATTATGGAAAAAGTCAAAAGTTTCACCCACATCTACGGATACATTGTGTGCATTGTATCCGTTAGTGTATTTCTTACTAGTGTAACATCACTTGTAAATGCAGTAATTAATAAAACAGATCCTTTTCAATCAATTTATGACACACAAAATCTAACAACTTTTGAAGTTTATAAATTAGAACAGATAAAGTCCTTCAATGTAAGAGAGGGTGAGCAAAAGAAAGAGCTGCCTAATGATCAGGCACTTCGGAAGATATATGAAGATACAAGACAAGCCAAAATTGACAGAGTTGTTTTTGAATCTAATAAATCAATTATTGTTAGTAGTATATTAATTGTGCTCAGCATTATACTATTCTGGACACATTGGAATATTGCGCGTAAAAATATTATTAAAATTGAGCAATAAATAAAATAAAAATGATAACTTTAGCCATCTAATAAAGTTAGCAATGCTAATAAGGATAGTTCATTAAAGAAAAGTATTTATCAATTTTAAAAAGGAGGATTAGATGGAACCTAAGATGGCTAAAAAAGGACCTTATGCAGTAGAGTTAGAGGCTGGAAAAAAATATCACTGGTGTACTTGTGGTGAAAGTAAAAATCAACCATTTTGCGATGGTTCTCATCATGGAACAGAATTCACTCCGCAGACATTTACCCCGGAAGAATCAGGAAAAGCATTTTTATGCGGATGTAAAAAGAGTAAAAACCCGCCATTTTGTGATGGAGGACATTCAAAACTTTAGGTAATTCAGGAAATTAATTTTATATTCTTCTAGAATTATGGCCTCTGATAAAAAGATCAAAGGCCATAATTGTTTTTATTCGTATAACTTAGTTCAATTTAGACATAAACTAAGTTCAAAATATTGCTATTAAACTTTATAATAGATACGTATTTTAGATTTGTGTATAATGAACAACACTAAGATTATGATTGTTTATGCACAAACAAATTTGATGAAGCGAACAACTTAGAAACAAAAAAGAATGAATCAGAAAGAATTTAATACAATAGCAGAATCATTTAATAGAACAGAGAAAATGCCTGTGTTGTTTGTTGGACACGGAAACCCAATGAACGCAATTGAGGAAAATGAATTTGTAAGCAGTTGGCGTGCTATAGGTGAAACAATTCCAAAGCCAAATGCTGTTTTATGTATATCGGCACATTGGGTAACACGTGGCACTCATGTTACGGCGATGGAAAAACCATTGACCATTCATGACTTTGGTGGATTTCCACAGGAGCTTTTTGAAATTCAATATCCTGCACCAGGAAACCCGGAACTGGCAAAGGAAACTAAAAGTTTAATCAGTAAAACAACCGTTGGACTGGATGAGAAATGGGGATTAGATCATGGTTGCTGGAGTGTATTAAAACACATTTATCCCAATGCTGATGTTCCTATTGTTCAGTTGAGTCTGGATTATTATCAAAGTCCTCAATATCATTACGAGTTGGCAAAAGAGCTTTCATCACTTCGCAAAAAAGGAGTCTTGATCGTGGGTAGTGGAAACCTTGTTCACAATCTCAGAATGATTGCCTGGGATAAATTTAATGAACCGGAATATGCTTATGACTGGGCTACCGAGGCTCTTGAGAAGATGAAAAAGTATATTCTTGCAAACAATCATCAGGCACTTATTGATTACAGGTCTCAAGGCAATGCGTTTAAACTGGCTATTCCAACCTCCGAACATTATTTGCCACTAATTTATGCATTGGCACTAAAAGAAGAAAATGAAAAAGTTAGTTTCTTTAATGATAAAACAGTGGCTGGCTCACTTGCAATGACTTCCCTGTTAATTGAAAAGGAATAATTATGTAAATCTGATTAAGAAAGGATTCGTTAGCAAAAGATAAAGACTAATTAGATGATTTGCCGAATTATTTAAGCTAAAATAAAAAGTAATCTTATTAATAAACAGTAGACCTAAAACATATAAAGTCTACAGTTTATTAATAAATACTGTACACCTTATTCATATAAAGAGTACATATTAAAATTGTTTACCCGCAAGCAATTTGCTAACATTCCCTTATATTATAGAAAAGTTCTGTAACAATAGCCCCTATTTGTTGCAAAAAAGAAAATAAACATCTACATTCGCACATAATCATTAATAACGCACAATGGAATTTGCAATTATTTTGCTTCTCTTGGTTCTCAACGGAGTCTTTGCCATGTACGAAATAGCATTAGTTTCCTCAAGTAAGGCAAGGTTGAAAACACTGGCAAGTAAAGGAAATCCTTCAGCCAGAAGTGTGCTTAAACAATTGGAAGAACCAGAAAAATTCCTTTCCACCATTCAAATAGGAATTACTCTTATCGGCATTATATCCGGAGCTTTTGGTGGAGTAGCTATTGCACATAAAGTCACACCCTTTTTTAAAATGATTCACGGAGCGGAAGCTTACGCAGACAACCTTGCATTAATTACTACTGTAGCTATTATCACATATTTATCCCTTGTTATAGGTGAACTAGTTCCTAAATCCATAGGGTTATCCAACCCTGAAAAGACGGCAACGACACTATACCCTTTCATGAGTATAATAACGAAAATCACCTTTCCTTTCGTTTACCTACTCAGTGTATCGACCAAACTCCTCAACAAAATTCTGGGAGTCAAGGGGCATGAACGTTCTATCACTCAAGAAGAGCTGAAAATGATTCTTCATCAAAGTTCAGAACAAGGACTTATTGATAAAGACGAAACAAATATGCTGAGAGATGTGTTCCGCTTTTCCGATAAACGCGCCAACGAGTTGATGACACACCGTACGGACGTGGTATTCCTTCACCCACACTACACACAAGCTGAGGTTCTTAACATCATCGATGAGAAACATTTCAGCAAATATCTGCTCACAGATGAATCACAGGACGAAATTATAGGTGTTGTGTCTGTAAAAAACATCATTACAATGATTGGAAATGACAGCACTTTTGACCTGAGAAGCATTGCTCAACCTCCACTTTTTATTCCTGAAAGTCTTTATGCAAAGAAAGTTCTGGAACTGTTCAAGAAGAATAAAAATAAGTTCGGGGTGGTAGTAAATGAATATGGCGGCATTGAAGGAATAATTACCCTGCACGACCTCACAGAAAGTATATTCGGAGATATTCTGGAAGAGAATGAAGTGGAAGAAGAACCAATTGTGAAACGTAAAGATGGCTCTTTTCTAGTGGACGCTTCCATGAATATTGGCGATTTTATGGACGAAATGGGAATCCTGTTCTACAAAGATCTCGAGAATGAAGACTTTAATACACTAGGTGGTCTGGCTATGTTTTTTATTGGTCGCATACCCAAAGCAGGAGATATATTCACTTATCAGAATCTACAATTTGAAGTAATGGACATGGATAACGGAAGAGTAGATAAACTACTGGTTATCATCAAATAAAGTAACTATTTTAATACATTAATCAATCATTATCATGAAAAAATTACTTTTTATCTTAGTCCTTGGGGCTATGGTATCTTGCCAACAAAAGGCAAAAGACGCAACAGCCACTGAAGGAGCAGCAAAAGACAGTACAGAAATGAAACTGGATCCTGCAATGGGTGCACTACAAACAAAAACCTTTGAGGGAGTTCTTCCATCACAAGGTAAAGGACTACGTTACACACTAACTGTGAAGATTCAGGAAAAGAGCGACAACGGACAGTATGAATTACTAAAGACATACATTGAAGGAAACGAAGGGAAAGATCTTACATATGTTTCTGACGGAACTGTGAAAGTTATCCACGGAACAAAAGCTGACAAGAATGCTATTGTATGGGAACTAACTCCTGAGAAAAAGAATGAAATCAGTTATTATCAGGTTGAAGGTGATAAAGTTATCATGCTATCTCAAAGTATGACAAAAACACCGGACTGGAAAAAGTACGTGCTCGATATAAAGAAATAATCCTTACCTAATGTGCAACTACTTTAAGAAGTTGCACATTCTTTCAAAAGCTTTAGTGAATTCCTCATCTACCGCATCGGCAATAGAAGTTAGTGCGGGGAAGGGGTCTTCATGTTTGTAAGAGTATGGAAAGTCCAGAATATCCACTTCAATAGGTATATCTCTCTTTGTTCCCTGTAACGTATTTATTACTTCATAAGCCGGAACCACTGTATCTTTCTCCAGTGTAACTGCAAGAATACGATCATGCATCTGACGGAAACGTTCTTCCCTAAAGTCTGTATAGATTTTATAATTCAGCATACTGCGAAAGTTCACTCCTTCCGGATGCGAATCGCTTAAATAAGAAGCGAGTACCTTGTCACGTTTCATGTGACTATCAAGATGTTCCACTACATAAGAATAAAGGCTGACATTCGCTTCACTGTCTAATATAAACTTAGAAACAGGAGAAAGACGATTAAAAACGGCTCCACCACAAAACATACAAATCCGGGACTTAGAGAAGTATCCTTTTTCATTTGTCATCATCAGTACCTGCGCCAAAAGACTGCCTATGGAATAAGAAAAGAAATCTATTGAAGCATCGGGTGCAATATCAGAATGTTGATTAGCTTTAATACTTTCAACTAAAGAAATCGCATCATAATAAGTTTGCAGACCCGACCATATAAATCTTTGCGGTTTATTATGAAGACGGGTACTTATAGCCACATTGGAAAGAGTAGAACAAATCACTTCAGGATGTCTTTTCTTTCGTTGCTGACTGATGACGTACATTTGATGTGAGTCGCTCCAACTAAGCGGGGCACGATTCATGTGGAAAGCAATGGGAAAAAGCAAGACCGCTTTACCTGTTTTATCTACCAGAGTCTTGGCCCAGGTAGAGTATTTAGCCCAATGTTTTTCATTGAAACCATGAAACAACAATATGACTTCTTTTACTTTCTCTGTTCCTGATGGACGAAATAAATGATATCGGAAATGAATATTCTCAGGAATCTCAGCATCACTCATATTGAGCATATCCTGAATAATATCCGGTTCATAATCAGGATCTTCAGACGAACAATATTCGTACGTATCCTTGTTACATATTCCTCCTGGTAATATATCTCTGAATTTAGAATCAAAACTAAAGTTGCGGACTATGACATTGTCATCAATCTTAATCTCATCATCATCATAATTAATCAACTCTTTGAGCCTTGTATGTAAATCAATGTATTTCATATTAATAATCTCCATTAAGTTGTTATACGCAAATATAAACCTTAATTGAGATAAATGAAACTACTATTAAACAAATTTATGTTTAAAATTAACTTTCCAGAATTAAGAGAGTCTATCTGGTTCTAGAAGGAATATTTCAATCCTAAACGAAATTCGAAAGTCCTGAAAAATATATCCTTATGATAAACATAGTCTGTATTCCGTAAATAATAATACAATCCAAGGTTTATTCTTATTGGTTTACTCAGATTTATACCCATCATTGGATTAATAACAGTGAGCCGAACCTTACTTTTATCTCCCTGAGCATTTAGGTACAATGGATCAATATTATTCAAGTCTTTTCCTTCACAGCCTTTCCAGGTAAATATGCGGTAATCCATCAGATTTAATTCAAAATTACCATATCGGCTAAAATCGATAGCCGTATTGCTTTTTATGCTATATCCACTTCCCAGGTTGTAGTTACGATCTATCACATTATAATAATCCGTGAGGCTTCCTCCCAGTAGAATTGCATTCAAAAAGGAACTTTGCCGGATTGTTACCTTGCTTGTAGTAGGAAATTCATAAACCATACCCAGACCAAAAGCTGCAGCTTCAGATATTTTAAAAGGGATATTTTTTGATCCATCTACCAATAATCCAGAATCATAATAGTCAAAATGTTGGAACAGTCCAACTAATATTTTATGCCCCGGCAAAGGTTCCAGATGATATCCAAGTAACTTCGCAGTTAGATTTATTGAACCAACAACCGGCTGACTTCCGTCTAAATTAAAAACTGAGTTAAATTTAAAATAATCAAAAGGTTGACTTGTTGTCTCCTGCAAAGGATCTCCATAAATAACATCAAACTCAATATAAGGACTGTTACTTTCCCTAAAAATACTGTTATCATCGACCATGTAGCGGTCGCCTATAGTTGCAGAGAATTTTACCGGAAGTTTATCAAAATCATGATATTTATAATATTTGTGCCTTACCTTCCAAGCATCTCCGCTGATTAAACGGTTTAGCCCTCTTGCTGGAGATATCAGTGTTCCTGCAATCTCACGAAAAAAGCGTTCAGTACCACGTTTTGAATCATCGAGAATCAAAGAAGAAAGACGATGAGTAACTTCTCCCAAGGCAACACCACCAAGAGAAGTCGATATAAAATCATTGATAGCAGGTGGCTCTGACTCTGCAAATATTTCCCACATCAGACTCCCCGCAAAAGGATAAGGAACAGCTTCCCAAAAGCTAAGGCCATTACTACGGGCTGCATTAAAATAAAGGCTCCCCATATAAGGATGAGCCAATAGGTTAGTTGAAAAATTATCATTATCCCAAACAAAGCCATTAGTTATATTTTTGCTAATGCTGCGAAAACTAACTTTTGCATAACCTTGATTCATAGCTAAACGATCAAACGCCCATACTGCGACATTAAGTCCTGCACTTTGAAAGGCAGCTCTCCATGGACGCTTTCTTATCTGCAAAGAATCATTATAGATAAACAAAGAATCTGGATGCTGAGCATGAATTATACCCATTGTTAATAAAAAAAAGATCATATATAAAAATAACCTTTTCATTTTTTATGAATGGAGAAATAGTTAGAATCTGGTACTATTATAACAAATAGAATCAGATAAGAGTTTCTGCGGAATAACCATTATTCCTCACATCATAACAAAAAAAGATAATAGATCAAACAATCAATAAGACTTGTCCTTTAGAAGGAATAGCTAAAACTTAAACGAGTTTCAAATGTATGAGAACTGATATCCTCATGATAAATATAATGTGTGTTACGTAAATAGTAATACAGTCCAATGTTTATTTTAGATTTAGAATCAAGATTTATCCCCATCTTAGGATTAATTACTGTAAGCTGTACATTTCCTTTGTCTCCCTGAGCATTAAGATATAGCGGATTGGTATTTTCAAAGTCTTTTTCTTCATATCCTTTCCAAGTGAATATACGATAGTGCTGCAGATTAAGTTCAAAATTACCATATTTCACAAAGTCAACGGAAGTATTGCTTTTTATACTGTATCCGCTTCCCATGTTATAATTACGGTCTATTACATTGTAATAATCGGTGAGACTTCCTCCAAGCAATACAAGATTAAGATAGGAGCTTTGCCTGATTGTCACTCTTTTATTCTTTGATGGAAACTGATAAATCATTCCTAAACCGAAAGCTGCCGCTTCGGATATTTTAAAAGGGATTTTTTTTGAACCTTTAATAACCGATTCTGAATCATAATAGTCAAAATGCTGGAAAAGACCGACAAGTAATTTATGCCCCGGTACTGGTTCCAGATGTTTACCTAATAGCTTTGCAGTAAGATTTACAGAGCCAATCAAAGGTTGGTTGCCAATCAAATTAAAAGTCGAGTTAAAACTAAAATAATCAAAAGGTTGGTTTGTTGTTTCTTTCAAAGGATCACCATAAATAACATTAAATTCAACGTAAGGGCTGTTACTTCCTTTAAACAGATTGTTATCATCTGCTAAATAACGGTCACCAATGGCGGCTGAGAACTTTACGGGAAGCTTATCATAATCATGATATTTATAATATTGGTGTCTCACTTTCCATGCATCACCTGTAACCAATCGGTTTATTCCTCTTGACGGACAAATGAGAGTTCCCAGAAACTCACGAAAGAAACGACCTGATCCTGATTTAGAATCATCTAGCACCAATGATGAAAGCCTATGGGTTACTTCTCCCAAAGCAATGCCTCCAATGGAAGTTGCAAGAAAATCATTTATTGCAGGAGGCTCCACTTCCGCACACATCTCCCACATCAGGCTTCCTGCAAATGAATAAGGGACAGACTCCCAGAAGGTAAGGCCATTACTGCGAGCTGCATTGAAATAAAGATTTCCATGGTAAGGATGGGCAAAAAGATTCGTGGAGAACTTATCATTATCCCAAACAAAACCATTTTTAATATTATTTCCAATGCTATGAAGGCTAATCTTTGCAAAATCCTGATTCATTGCATATCTATCAAATGACCAAACGCCAATATTCAGTCCGGCTGTTTGAAAAGCTGACCGCCAGGGACGTTTTATCATTCGCGAAGAGTCATTATAAGCAAATAAAGAATCAGTCTGTTGAGCACTTAACTGGCTTAACATGACTAAAAGAAAGATCAAATATGCAGATAATCTTTTCATAAAATATAATTAAAACAGGGCAATGCCTAACTCAACAATTGGTTTATTCTCGTATATCCGGTTAGCTTTATAATATCGTGTATGAGCATAGCCTCCCGAAACAAAAATTCCGAATCGGGGTAATGGATGATATTCAAGATTTAATCTCAGCTGTAACGAATACATGCGTTCGGGAGTAGTCATATCTTCATTGGCAAAATTCTCTATATGAGAAAAACCTGCATCCGAACTCAGAAATAACTTTTTCATTAACGGAAGTTCTGCTCCGGCCCGATAGAAAAGAGATCCGGAGAACTTGTCATTCAGTCCTAAATAATGGGTTCCTATTCCTAAAATAGTATATACATGATGATTCTTAAAACGAACTGCAGTGTTGATTCTTGTTGTATTTCCTCCGTAAGTCAGCAACTGAATTCGTGTCTTTGGAGTTATGTTTACCAGCCCAATCTTAACCGCAGAAGTATCCTTACTATGATTTATAATTCCTATCTGAACTCCACGAACGTCTCCACCACAGAGATTGAGTAATCCCATTTGTACTCCGTTTACTCCACCAGCATAATTGCCTAGAGCAATCTGAATGCCATTGATAGGTTCAGCACATACATTTACCAAGCCTGCTATTTGAAGGAGGTCGGATGAAGATGATGCTATATTCACTGCCGAAGAAAACTGCACTCCACTGAAGTGGGAACCTGCCATGTTGGTTATTCCTGCAATCTGAACTCCCCGAGCATCTCCAATTGTAAAGTTCGTGATGCCAGCAATCATTATTCCTTTTGAATGAAGCACATTAGTATTCTGCACTGTGGCAATCTGCAATCCGTGCATATGTCCGCTCACCACATTAAACAGACCGGAAATCTCCACACCATTCATATTTCCTTTTGCAAACTCTCCTACCCCGTTGAGCGTAACCCCATTAACTCCTTTCTCATTGAAATGAGCAAACATGTTTACTCCCACTCCCTTCAGATTGTAAGTTCTTGAAGAAAATCCTAATGTAACAGCCGTCGTGGAAAGAGAATCATATGGAGATGATGCAATAGGATCCCAAAGGGAAATATTAAGTGAATGTTTTGCTGTTTCTTGTGCAAAAAGTATACTTAAAGGTATAATCAGCAGAACCGCTACTATCAATCTTCTTTTCATATTTCTGTAACTAAGAATTAGTAGAATCAACTTATTTATCTTATGAAACAAGCTTATGTCTGTCTCTTATTCTTTGCGTTCTTCGTCACTCGCAGTGAGCTCTTCCAAAGTGAGGTTCAACGCTGCAACGAATGGCGATTTTCTGTAAATACAATCAGCCATCTGGCAATGATCACAATGTTTTTCCAAACATGGATCAGAATGTATAGTAACCAGCAAACGGTCAGAATACTTAGTTGACAACATACCTCTCAGATCCTCACATGCCTTATGCCCCTCAGTTATATTATAAAACCATGGCAACGTTAGATCACAATCAACAAAAAGGCAACTACCATATTTGATTATTTTCATATTATGAATGTCCACCCATTCCGGTTTTCTAGCCGTTGATATCACTTCCAGCATTTTTCGAAGTACCTCATCATCGGCTTTGTCTATCAAATTAGCAACCGTTTTGCGAAGAATAAGAATGCCCGTAACTACAATTATTGAACCAAAAATCAATGCCAAGGCACTATCAATCCATTTTAATCCGGTGAAATAAAGTAAAGTAAGGCCAATCACAAGACCGATAGTGGAGTATGTATCCGACTGTAGATGTTTTCCTCCGGCTACTAATGCAATTGAACTATATTTCTTTCCCATACGAATGCTATACCATCCCATTACATAATTCATGAGTCCGGCAACAGCAACCACCGCTATACCAATATCCAGTTTACCGATAGTAGCCGGTTCAAAAAGACGTTTGATTCCCTCAAATATAATCATTCCTCCGGCTATCATAATAAGCAGCCCTTCGATAGAAGCAGAGATTAATTCAATCTTGCCATGGCCAAAAGGATGCCCTTTGTCCTTAGGTCGGGCAGCATACCTTAAACTAAGAAAGCTGATTAGTCCGGCAATCACATTCACAATGCTTTCCATTGCATCTGTTAATATTCCGACTGAATTAGTAAGAAAGAAAGCTATAAACTTTCCGATTAGAATGAGCAGAGAAAAAGAGACAATCCAACCTTGAACCTTTTGTTTAATTAAATCTTCCTTCATTGATACTTGTATTAAGTATTTTAATAATAATGACAAATATACTTCTATTTTAAGTTTTATCCAATTTAATAAGAAAAGATTAGAACGTAATGGCTTATTTATACTCCGGATGTCTTTGCATAAAAGTTCTCACAAAAGGACAGGTTGGAATTACCTTCAGACTATTTTCTTTCGTATAATCCATAGCAAACTTTATCAAAGCTGAAGCAATGCCCTGCCCTTCCAATTGTTTGGGTACCCATGTATGAGTAAAATTCAATCCTCCTTCAAAAGATGTGTATTCTGCATAGGCTAATTGCCCGTCGACAACAGTTTCAAACCTTGAATCTGTTTGATTGTGTATAATTGTATATTTCATAATTCAAGTATTATTATATAAACATAATTTCTAGAGACTAAAGATCAATTCAATACAATTATCTATATATAGATATTTTATTCAAACACATAACAAATTATAAGTAATTATTCCTATTTTTGTAACAACAATTAAAATTTAACTCCTAACATGAGCATTAAGAATAATACCGGATTAACTATTGCCACAAATATATTGGTTATCATTCTACTTACAAATCTCTGTTCTTGCCGGAAACAAGGCAATGCCCCAATAAGCAAAAATCAATTAATAGACTCATTTATACAGCAGGCTCAGGATTCATCCTACAATAATATAAAATTTTCACGGGATTTGCTAAAAAAGGCTATGAAAATGGCTCCCGATAGCCCGATGTATTATAAGGCATTGAACACTTACGCTTTAACATACGCTGCCGTGAATCAGTACGATTCCTCTTTTCTACTGTCTCATAAGGTAATCAATTTCTGTAAACATCAGGAAGTATCTCCTATTATTCATGAACTACTAGCATCATCACACAACAATATCGGAGTTTATTATGGGCAAATGAGTGTAGCCGATTCGTCACTTGTACATTTTAAAGAAGCATTAAAGCAATACGAACTGGCCAATAAAACAGATCGCATTCCCGATATGTACATAAATCTGGCTGATGCTTATTCAAGGAAAGGAGATTTAGCCATGAGTGCATTCAATTACAGAAAGGCACTATCAAAGAGTGATTCTTTACAAATGACGGATAAGATGGGATTTCCTATCTATTTTGGATTAGGCCAAATTTATATGGAATTACGCGATTTTGAATTGTCCGACAGTTACTACCGCCTTGCCAATAAATTCTACAAGAACAGAACATTGGCCGAGAAGTTTATATTCTGCAACAACCGTGGTAATTTCTACTATTACAAGGAAGAATATGCCAAGGCATTACCTTGGTTTAAGAAAGCAAAAGCGTTGGTTTCAAAAGGTGATTATCAGTTTTACCTCAGTCTGTGCAATCTGAATCTTGGAGATATTTATCTGAATCTCAATAAACTCGATTCTGTACCGCTATGCCTTGACAAGAGCTACACTTACTTCTCAGCAATAAAACAGAAAACAGCTCTTTATTACATTGCAACAATCAGGGCGGGACTTGCGCTAAAACAGAAAAACACTCAGCTAGCCAGGCAGTTACTGGAAGAAACAAAAGATTCAACAGGCATTGAGCTGAATATTTTATCCATAAGAAACAAGTATCTGCAAACGTATTACGCCCAAACGGGGAACTTTAAACAGGCATACTATTACCAGTCGAAGAATATAGCTATAAATGATTCTGTTCGCAATGACAGGGCAGAGAAAAGAATCTCAGAGATTGACCTGCGATATAAACAAGATACTACATTAATAAACAAGAAACTTGTTATTCAGAAACAGACTTCACAAGTGAAAAGTCTGAAACTAACCTCTTTCATCTGGATATTAATTAGCCTTTTCGTTGTAGCAATATCCGTCTTGATCAACTTTTATATAAAAAGAAAGAAAGATCTGCAGAGAATAAAATATATTGATCATCTCACAAAACTCCGGATGGAAAACATTCGCAACCGGATATCTCCTCATTTCATATTTAATGTGCTTAATAATGAAATTAGTTCATTGGATGAAAATAGACGTAAGAACTTATATACGCTGGTGACACTGATGCGAAAGAACCTTGAAATAACGGAGAATGTAAACATTGCTCTGGCAGAGGAGTTAGATTTCGTTAAGTCATATATTGAGCTGGAAAAGAGGAATCAGGGAGATGATTTCCATCTTGAATGGGAAATGGATAGCCAGATTGATTTAGAGAATACGTTTATCCTTTCAATGTCTATACAAATTCCTGTTGAGAATGCGCTGAAGCATGCTTTGCGTCCCAAGGAAGGGAATAAAATGCTAAGCATTAATGTAACTAAGGAACAAGGCGGAGTCAATATCTTTATTCGCGACAACGGAGCAGGATACTTCCCTCACCAGGAAAGTCAGACCAAAGGAACAGGAACTGGACTAAAAGTTTTGTTCCAGACAATCCAGCTTTTAAACGGTAAAAACATAAATAAAGCAGATCTCACAATTCAGAATATTCGTGAGAACAGCACGATTTGTGGAACTGAAGTTAAAATCTTCGTTCCCGATAATTATAAATTTGAATAACTATGAGCAATGTATATAATGTAGTAATAATAGACGATGAAGAAATTGGAATAACCAATTTATGCAAATCTCTTTCCGGCTTCGGCAATATTAATATCGCTGGCACAGCACAAACGGCAAAAGACGGAAGAAACCTTATCCTTGAGAAAAAACCCGACCTTCTGTTTCTGGATGTTGAGATGCCCGAGACAAGCGGACTGGAATTGCTTCGCGAGATAAAAGATATGATAAACTGGCAAATACATGTGGTCTTTTATACTGCCTATGAAAAATACCTACTCGAGGCATTAAGAGAATCAGCATTCGACTATTTATTAAAGCCATACGAACAGAATGAGTTTCTCACGGTGATGAATCGGTTCTTTTCCGCGGTTGAGAAGAAAGACAAATTATCATCTTTGCTTGATTCTCTCTCGGTACTATTACCAGAGAACAGGACATTCCTAATAGCAACAATCACCGGATACATCACCCTTCGCCAGGAACAGATTGGCTATTTTGAATACACAAAAGATAGTAAGCATTGGTATGTGAGTTTACAGAATGAAAAGCATATCCAGTTAAAGAGGAATACCGCAGCTGAGGATATTCTTAAGCTATCTAAATCTTTTGCGCAGATAAATCAGCAACAAATAATCAATATAAATTCTCTGGCAAAAATTGAAGGAAAGGAATGTGTATTATATCCGCCTTACGAAGAAAAAAAAGACTTATTAATATCACGGTCTTATTTTAAATCGGTTCAGGATAAATTCAACTTAATATAATTTCAATGGTATAATGAATCTCCCTAAAAAGACTGAGGGCAAACACGTACACAATACCAAATAACTGTGAACATATTTGCCTCAACCTAACCAGTTTATAAGAGAGAGAGTAAGAATAAAGTTAATCCAACCAAACTATAATTATCTGAAGCAAATTTAGTCAATTAGTTTAGTTCAGAAAACCTCCACCGGTTAGTATGGGGAATATGTTGCAAAAAGTGGTGATTAAATTGCAAAAAAGCACACTTATCATGCTATTATTTATAGTAGTTGTACGAGATTACTATCCAATGCAAAGTTATACTAAAAGACTGAGGTGGAGAGGGTGGAGAGAAATAGTCCTTTTTTCGCTTTCAGAAATTTTTTTTTGAAAAATCCGCAATTTGCAGAATTCTCAAAATTTTATTTTCAGAAAGCTAAAATACTCTTTTTTACTCCACCCTCTCCACCTCAGAGATTACTTTTAAGTAGAACGAGTCTATAAATCAGCCTATAACAAAGAGAGTTAAAACATTAGCAATCAAGCATAGTCTGTTTAATAAATATGATTAAATGAATTAGTAAAAACAAAACGAGACATCAACCCAATCATGTACATGTTTGGGAGCAAAGATGTACATGATTGAATCCAAACATCTAGATGTTTGTAGAAACTATAAACCAATAAAACATTAATTACCATGGGCATTCCATATAAATTCAAGAAGATAAATGATAATCTGAGTAAAGTTTGAGAAGAGTGAGAGGTGATAAGTACCATTAACCCTTTTGATTTTTGGATTAATTCCAGAAAAATATTACATTTAGTTCGCTATTTTTTCAGCAATATTGGTAGCCTGTTTAATACGATCCGCCATACCAATACCATCTTTTATACCACCGGCAAGGAATAGATTAGGATATTGCTTTTCAATTTGCTCTATGCTTGCCAGTCTTTGTTCACTGTCGGCTTCGTATTGCGGGATTGCTTGTTCATGTCTAAAGATCTTTATCTTTTCGGGAGAGTAATTAGCTGGGAATCCCAGCATGTTGCGCAATGATTCTTTCACCAGTTCCTTTAGTTGCTCATCAGTATAAGTCAGATATTCGGGATGTTTGCTTCCGCCAATAAAGAAAGAAAGCGTGCCTCCTCCTTCGGGACAACGATCAGAGAAACAAGAAGAAGGGAACAAGATGCCAAGCATCTTTTGATTTTCACGGGAAGGGACTAATCCTCCAAAAGCATTGGGTACGTGACCATTGGCTTTTTCTACTCCCACTCCTACCTGAATAACCGGTGCGTAATGAAGGGAGCTGATAGGTTTCATCTCCTTTTCTGCAATAAATGGTAGCAGTGATGGCAGTGCATAGGCGGCTGCAGTAGAGACCATATAGCGTGAATGAATTTTTTCTCCACTTGGCAAAACAGTTTCCCAACCATCAGAAGTCGGCTGAACGTGAATATCTCCTACTGACAGGCGGATATTCTCTTCTGTAATCTCATCGGCAAGAGCTTTTGCCAGCATTCCGAATCCACCTGGTACGGAGAAGACCTCTTTTGTAGCCAGCTTATCACGGTTTGATTTAGGTTCGGAAGCCTTTTTAATAGCACCGCGAATAAAACTACCGTAGTTTTGTTCCAGATTATAAAGTTTGGGAAGTGCAAAACGGGTAACAAGCTTATCTGGATTACCGGCATAAATACCCGATATAAAGGGATCAATAGCATAATCTACGAATGATTTCCCCAACCGTCTGCGAGCCAGGCTTCCTATACTCTCAAAAGGATCGTCTCCTTTCTTACGGAAAGGTTCAAAGAGTATGCGTATCTTATCATTCCATGTAAACAGAGGCGTAGTAACAGCCGAAGAAAGACTTGAAGGTAACGGATGAAATGCTCCATTTTTCCATATTAACCGTACTTTTGCTTCTTTATGGGCCACTTCGAGAGAGCAATGACCTTGTAGCATCTGGAATAGTTCAACGACCTCAGCATTAGAAACTACTCCTGTATTGGGGCCCGTTTCAAAAACAAAGCCATCTTCCCGGATAGATTCCATTTGCCCTCCTACTCTTGAATTCTTTTCAAGAAGAAGCACCTTCAATCCTTTTTTAATCAATAGAAAAGCAGTGGTAAGTCCTGTGATTCCCGCACCAATAACAACAACGTCTACATCTCTACTATTATCCATAAAGCAAATTCTAGTTAAACAGGTTTCGAATATAATTTCGTATTCCCTTTCATCAAAGGGTCAAACGATGCAGCTACATTCCGTACAAAAAGGAACCCCTCGGAAGTGATTTTTATTTCTTCGGGACAATAGGTAATAATCCCATCTTTAGCAAACTCAGCCAAACTATCTTCACTATAAGAGATAGCATGTTTAATATCAACCTCATCTACACCAATATGAGAAGATAGCTCTTTCCAGTTCAGTCTATTGTTACACATCAAGGTTGTAATCACCTCTTTTGCAATCTGCTCTTCCCTATTAAGCGTGTATCCTTTGATTATAGAAAACTCGCCGTCGTTCATCTTCTGAATATATTCAGGGATGTTCTTTGTATTCTGACTGTAGGCCATGGAAAGCTGACTGATTGCCGTCACTCCGAAAGCGTATACCTGACCGGTAGTTTTCCTTGTGCAATATCCCTGAAAGTTACGGTGCAACTGTCCAGACTGAAGAGCTTTATTAAGATCGTCATCGGGTAGCACAAAGTGGTCCAGTCCAACAGGCTGATAGCCGTTTGAAGTAAGAATCCGTTTAGCTGAATCGTACATACTACTCTTTTCCTGAGGTGAAGGCAGACCATTCTTTTCAAGAATAAGCATTGCCTTGTTTACCCAAGGTACATGTGCATAGGAAAAAGTAACCAAACGATCGGGTTTCAACGAAGCAGCTTTTTGAAGCGTTTCCTCAAAACTCTGAACTGTCTGGTAAGGCAATCCATAGATAAAGTCGAGATTGATAGAAACTCCGTGCGCTCTCAGCAAACCAAAAATGGTTTCCATGTTCAGCAACGAAGGTCTTCTGTTCACCCCTTTAAGTACCTTTTCATTAAAATCCTGCACACCTATGCTGCAACGGTTAAGTCCTGCTTTGATTAACTCCATCCAATTATTTTCATCCAGATAACCGGGATGACATTCAATAGCAATTTCGGGAGCATCAGTGCACGAGAACTGAGAAAAAAGCAGCTCATTTATCTCTTTTAAATAGTGAAGCGGAATACTGCTTGGACTTCCACCACCATAATGTATCTGAGATATTTTCCTGTTTTTGTCCAATAACGGAAGCACTTTCCTTATCTCCTTTTTCAATGCATCTATGTAAGCAGCAATTACTTCATCTTTAGCCATGGGATATGAGTTGCATCCACAGTAATGACAAAGGTGGCGACAGAAAGGAATGTGAATATAGAAAGAAAGATTCTGCGGTTGAGTTTCGTTTGAAGCAATTACCGCTTTCTCAAAATCTTCATTGGTAAACTGATCGTGGAAATAATTAGCCGGTGGATAACTGGTATATCGGGGCGTAGGTACATTATATTTAGCTATTAAATCTTCATTCATGACGAGCTGGTCTTTTAAAACAAACAAGTATATATATTAACGATGTCACGGCCAAGGCAGTTTCTACAAGAAATAGTCCGCTGTAGCCTAAACAATCGGCAATTTTACCACTGCACACTGCAATAATCATACCACTTAAGTGAGTAATTACAGTTTGCAGAGTAAAATCTGTTCCTTCCCTGCCGTCTCTCAAAAAATCCATGGCAACAGTATTAACCAATACTGAAGAAAGACCATAACTAGCCCACAAACAAAATATTGCTATATACAAAGCAATTGTTCCCGGTGTGGTGAGTGACAAGAAATAGAACAATAATGTAGTTGCCAGAATAGCACAGGCAAAGATGATTCGAGAATAAAATCTTCCCAATGAACGAATCACATATCCACCTATATACGAGAACAAACAACCGCATAACGATCCAAAGATACCAAACATAAATCCAATATCACCCGTTTTATATCCTAAATCTACCATATAAGGCTTAACCATTGCCAGAATTCCAATTAAACCGGAATAACACAGGATAAGAAAGATTAACTGACGACCAGCTCCTTTCTGACTAAAGAAGAGAAGAAGGTCTTTCATACAGATCGGTGTACTCCCTTTCTTTGGCGTAAATTTTCTGTCCTTGTATGACATAAGCGGAACCAATGCCAACATTACAAATATGGAAACACTTATTAATAAAACAGTCCATCCAATGAGTTTATAATGCAATAGCAGTAACCCGCCACCCACAAGTGCCCCAGCAAAACTACCCATACTTTGCATACTGTTTCCCAGACTCTTCTCTTTACGGCTAAAAGAAAGAGCAGTTAACGCATCGGTAGCAATGTCCTGCGTAGCAGAGGCCATAAACGACAGAATAATCAGAATAAAGATGGTTATAAAGTTAGTCTTCAGGTCTAGAAAAGCAACTAACAGAATCAAAATAGCATAAACCATTTCGGATGAAAAGATCCATCTTTTATAAGTGCCCAAATCAGACGTTTTCTTATCAACAACCGGTGCCCAGAAAACTTTCAGAATCCAGGGAAGCTTAATTAATTGCAGTAGACCGATGGTGCTCAGTGAAAAATTATCCTGCCGCATAAGCACAGGAAGCAATGTACTAAACAAGCTCATTGGTACAGACTGAGCTATGTATAGGGAAAAGAAAGTAAGTAATTTATTTGTTTGTTTCGAGCTCATTCCGTTCTTGTTATAAAGTAAAGGTTACAGTGGTACCGAATGTCATTGGTCTGCCTTTTTGTCCAAAAGAGTTTCCAGTCATCTCAAAGTAAAAAGCTGTGTATTTCTGTGATGTTGCATTTTTTGTCCACAAATCAACTGTCAGATTACCCTTATGCGCAGATACTTTTCCATTAAGAATCCCATAATAGCCCTGACTTGCTGCATTTGTTTCATTCCAATAAAGCTTACCAGTACCTATATATTGTGTGGAAAATATCAATCTATCTACATATCTTGAATGAAGATTCAATGTATAGTCACCTCCTAGCATCAATGTTTGTCCGGGAATATAAGGAATAAAATTTCCAGAATAGTCAGCACTGCCATATTGATAAGATCTGAATTTTGCCTCTGTATAGCCATAACTCATCTGTAAGTTCAGTCCCTTGTATATTCTTCCCTGCATAGTAAGCTCCACTCCTTTGCTGTAGGACTTTCCGGCATTTCTAAGCATAGAGCCAACAACTTTACCTGCAGATGTTACTGGTTGAGAGATTTGTTGATTGTCCCAGTCAATATAGAAAAGAGACAAGTCACCTTTCAGTCTGTCGCCGAAACAAGAGAACTTTCCTCCCACCTCATAATTCCAACTATATTCAGGTTTGAAAGTCTGATCTTCAGCTACATCAAAAGAAGTATTAAATCCTCCGGTTTTATAACCTCTGGTTACAGTGGCATAAGTCATATTAACAGGAGTAAACTGATATTGCAAAGAGAACTTTGGAGTTAACTGTGTAAATTCAAGATTTGTATTAAGTGCCTGTACTGGCTGTATCGCTCCCGATACAATTTTCGCATAATTATAGTCCTGCTTAGCTTTTTCATAGTCAAAACGAAGGCCCACTGTTGCAGATAGTTTCTTAAAAAAAAGATCTTTCAACGTAGACTGGTGATAAAAAGCAAAGCCATCTGTTGGTGCATCATAATCTTTCACTGTAGGTGCTGCCGACGATACATTAATGGTATTTGTGGTACCTTGGTGAAATGCGAAGAAACCATTCAACCAAGAGTAACGCTTATCTCCCAAAGATCTCATTTCCAATTCCTGTGAAACCATGTGCTGACGTTGTTTCTGAGTCACAAAATAAACTTCCTTAGGAGTAAAATCCTGATCAATGGCTTGTCTGTCATCAAAGTATTGGTATCCGGTAACCGATTTCAGCAAGAAGTGATCAAAAGAATAATTCATAGTCAGCCCACTGGTCAGCACTCCACGACGATAGGAACTATAATCATTATAATTCACATTCCCAATCTTTCCGGTAGTCTTATCTATCAAAGCATAAGGATAACCTCCCTGATCTGAATTTTCATAATTCACTAGTAAGTTCGCGTTGAAGCGGGCACTCTTTCTCCAATATAATTTCAGTTTTCCTGAAGCAGCGTTCAAATTATCTGCTTCACTACCAGTATAGTCATTTTTAAAGAATCCATCAGAGTGCTTGTAATTTCCGGATAGAGAATAACCGAATGAATCAGATAATTTCCCATAATATGATCCCGAGAATTGTGTTTGCCCATAATTAGCAACAGTTGCACTCAATGTGCCTCCATTATATGCCAAAGGGTTCTTGGTATACACATTAATAATTCCTCCCATCGTGTTACGTCCGTAAAGAGTTCCTTGTGGTCCTCGAAGCACCTCTATCCGATCCACTTCGTTTATGTCGAAATCAAAAACAGATTTATCAAAAAAGGGAACTCCATCCACATACAATCCTACTGAAGGAACATTTATCTTGGAGCCAATGCCACGGATATAAACAGGTGAAGTTAACTTAGAGCCATAGTCCGGAATAAATAGATTCGGTATAGATGAGCTGATATCTTTCATCCCCCAAATATTCTTATTCTGAATTTCACTCAGAGGAATTAATGATACAGAAGCAGGAATTTCGCGGATATTCTTCTTTTCTTTATAAGAAGTAACCACTACTTCATCTAAAATTACATGAGGCTTACTTAGTGTATCATTCTCAATTGGCTTTGATTGTGCATTCTGGCAAAGAAACAAAAAAGAGAATAAAAGCGCTGACTTATACATTTTGACTCTAAATTAATTTTCCGCAAAGGTACTGCTTTCCACTGACTTAAGCAATCCTCATTAATTAGGATTTAGATTGTTAAAGGATCTTTTATATATGTAAAAAGCCGACCGGAATTACTTCCAGCCGACTTTATCATAACCAGTTTTGAGTTTATTGAGATTATTTTACTGTTACAGTGCCTAAATCATTATCATCACCACCAAACACAGTTACAGAAAGAGTTTTCAATATAGCAAGCGATGTTGGATCCTGGAATGATACAGTATAATTGCCCGACTTCAAGCCATGAAGCATAAAGAAATTATTTCTGGCTGTATCAGAAAGAGTTATAATTGAATCAGTTCCAGCTAAAGTAAAGACCTTGAATGGAATTTCTTTTGGCAGAATATAACCAGAAATTGCAGATGTATTTTCCACAACATATCCTCTGATCACAGGTTTCAAAGAATATCCTCCATTACCTTTGCGAACAATAGACTTTTCTGCATCAAAATCAATCATCACAGAATAGCCACTGCTAGTAGTAATATTCTCCTGAATATCCACTTTGAGTCCGGAAGTCTGAGCACTAGGAGTGTCTATCGGTTTTATAGTACCATCTTTTAGAACAACAGAGTTATTATCTCCCAGCACAAGTCTTACCTGAGAAATATGTTCTCCTTCATTCAGAACAATCTTAGACAATAAAGTATCCTCACCATTTCTCAAATCCAACAAATTATAAATAGCAGGAGTAATAGGTAAATTAACTTCCCCGCCATCATTAATAATATACTTTATTTCCTTCACATCTATGTTTACAGCTTTATATCCTTGCAGAGAAGGAGCATCAGTGAGATAAAAGCTTACCTTAGAAGGTCCTCCTGCAGAATTATCATTGCTACAAGAATTAAATAGCATCCCTGTTCCAACCATTAATAAGGTCAATAATAACAATTTAACTTTTTTCATAACACAAAAATTTGAATAGTTTTATAATTACTTGTTTAGTTTATAACACTTCGGGCTAACTTGTTCCCCAATCATATTATAAGGTCCCAGAACAGTTTCCAAAGCCGTATTTAGATCATTTGCAGGAAAAGAACCCGTGAAGACTAGTCCCCGGCAAATTTCTTTATTCAGAATAGAAATTTCATATTCTTTTTCGATTGCACTTATTACATCATAAAGAGAAGAATTATTAAAAACATATTTATGGTTAATCCATTGAGGCTGATTCTCCTTTATAATTGTATCAGAATTAGAACTTCTCCCCTTAGTCAATACTTTCTTTTGGTTTGAATCACGTCTTTCTACTAAAACCTTACCTTCATAACACACCACATTAAAGGTATCTTTTTCATAAACAACAAATCTGGTTCCCAACACAGAAATCTTATGTGTAGAAGTTAACACCGAGAATTTCTTCCCTTTCGTTACAATAAAGTATGCTTCACCTCTCATTTCAATATTCCTATTAAAATAGAAAAAGAACTTATTATACGAAACTGAACTGTTTTCGTTTAGTCTAACTTCTGAATTATCCGGCAACTTAAAAGCAAGTTGTTCTTTCTGCCTTGTTTCAAAATTCATATTCTGACTATACATCCACAATCCTGCGCTTAATATAATAACAAATAATGCTGCTATAGAAGTGTATTTCCTCCACGGAATTATTCTTTTTAATTGTTTTTCAAATATAATTTTCTTGCTAAATAAAATAGTTTCCATTTCATCAAGAAAATCATCAGCAGGCTTTTCATCAAGAAGAGGAATCACAGAAAAAGCCTCTTTCAAATGTGCCTCTTCCTCTGTAGAAAGAATATTACCTTCACTTAAGGTCATCTTTTCAAGTATACTTATCAAATCCGTTTTTTTCATAATCCTAAGAATCTCCGTAAAACAAGCAATAGAAAGAAAATAAAAGTAATATCCTTTTTCATTTGCCTAATAGCTTCAGAAAGAAGATTTGCCACAGACTGTTTATTTATACTCAGAGTATAAGCTATTTCCTCATTAGAAAGTCCTTTGAAATACTTAAGATAAATCACTTCTCTTTGTCTGTTAGTCAATTTATTAAGTAAGTTCTGAACCTTTCTGTATTGTTTTTCTTCTTCATCCGCACTTCCATCATCAATAGATAGTGTAAAGGCATAATCAGTATCATCTAATGAGACCGGTGAATCCTTTTTCAAAACATTAATTAATCTATTCCTTAAACCAGAACAAAGATATGCTCTCATATAAGTAGGTTCACTTAATGAATTTCGTTTCTCATAAATCGTAATAAAAAGCTCCTGAATAGTATCTTTAACCAAATCCTCATCATGAGCAAGTTTCATCCCATATGCATAAAGGAATTCTGCATGTTGCCGAAACAGATTTTTCCATTCCTGCTCATCACAATCCTTCAATTTATTCCAAGATATCTGCATAAATTATACTTTTCATTTTTAATGTACCAAATTCTGAAAGCTGCAATTTCTGGAATTGCTTCTTAAATCTTTTGGAGTCATATTATATCTTTGTTTACAAAATTTCGTAAAGTGCGCCTGAGACGAAAACTGATATTTATCAGCCAACTCTTGAAACGGTATGGAGGTCGAAATTATATCACGTAACACATATTTTGATTTGCGTTTCAATATCCATTGATAGGCAGACTCTCCAAAATTATTTTTGAATTCCCTGCAAAAAGCACTTAAACTACATTTTGCTAAATCAGCAAATTCCTGTAAGCTTCTTACCGAATTGTAATTGGCATAAACAAACTCTTTAAAATTCATATTTTCGCCCAATACAGGAAAAAATAAAGCGGCTAACTCCATTTTAGAATAAGAATTCTTCAACATCAAGAGTAAACCATCATGGCACCACTCATTCAATTCCTGCTTATTCAAATCGTATTGCCGAAAAAACTCTAAAAAACGCATTAAACTATATTTTATTGGCAACGTTACTTTCAATTGATTATCAAAATGTTTTTCTTCAATAAACGGAGTCAGAAATTGTCCCATCTTCATTAATACATTCCGATTAATTTCATACTTAGCAAGAATTGAAGAATCCATGGCCAACACTTCATAATGAATCCCCGGAGATAAAAAAAGCATCTCGTTAGATAAGATTATCTTTTGCTCGAAATCTATTCCAGAAACAGAAACTCTACCAGATAGAACAAATAAGATAGCACAATTATCTCTCATATTTATTTCTATCAAATTATTCTCTTGCACATTTCTATGTACAATCGGAGCTGAACTAAAGGTTACATCCATAATACTTTTTTTAATCAAAATCATTATTTCACTTATATGACAATAGTAGAATCCATTTATACTGGTTCTAAAAGAAAAAAAAATGATTTCTTTTCAAAAAAATATATTCTGAGTTAAACAAGCATCTGTACCTCCCCTAAATACAATATATTATCTAAAATAAATAGACAAGATTTACTGCAGCCTTTGTAAACCCCCAATAATTATAATCCAAGCTCCTCTTATTATTCCATGAATTATTCCAGGTTATCTGATCATATGAAAGATGAATATATCCTGTACCTATAACACCTTCAACAGCAAAATGCTTATTAATTCTTTTCTGATATCCCACAGAAGCTCCCATGCCATATAAATATCCTTCATAAAACAGATCATTAGGAAGTCCTTTTCTCTGGAATGGGAATATGATATCTCCAGCGCCATAGTTAGAATAATACATGTGATATCCTATATTAAAACCATTAAAGCAATTTGAAAACCAATAACGTATTTCTGGTTGAATTAAATAAGACAATGATTGGCTTTCATAATCTGATGTAACTTTTTTCACAGCCAGCAATAGATCTACAGAAACGTTTTTATTAAGTCTTCTCTCAATAGACACATTTGGAGTAGCACTTCCCCAAAGCAATATATTTGTCTTCAATGCATATTTTGAAAAATATTTTGGCAATAACAAGACTGTATCTGATGAGCTTTTTTCAGATAAATTATTAATGGTTTCCGATTGAGTCAACTTTCTGTCAGCAAGTACATGATCAGGCTTATTATCTTTGGTTGCAGAAAAGGCCTCATCTTTCTTTTTAATAGGTGTACCTACTATTACCTTCTTTATTTTCTTTTTCAGCATAACAGTAACATTCGCAGATTCATTTACTACTATCTTCATATTTTTAGGATAATATGAATCAGCATTTACCTTAATCAAGTAAACCCCTTTACGTAAGGTAAAACTAAAGTTCCCATTAAGATCACTTTTCACAGAAGTTTGTCCAGCAAGAATAACCTTTGTATTAGGTATTGAAGCCATTGATTTTTCATCAACCAAGCATCCTTTCAATACAAATTTCTTTATAGGCCTGACATACAAATATCTGTTATTTGCCCCTTTTATTTCTAAATCATAACTACCTATTGATTTATTTAATTTTGCAATAGCATCTTTTCCAGTAAATGTATCTTCAAGAAAGATTCTATTTGTAATCTGAGGATTAAAGTTTATATATACATTTTTCCGTTGACTTACAATATGCAATATTTCTGTCAATGATTTCTTTAAAGCAGCATTATTTACTTTGTTCTGAGCTGATACTACTGTTATAAGACAAAGCATAAACATGCATAAAAATAACAATTTATTAATTCGTATCATCTTAATTTTCCACATTAATATTAATCTAGTTTATACTTCACTATTCTTGATTGGCAAATTAAACATTAAAAAATAATATATAAGACACGATTTTTCTGTTTTTATAAAACCAGAGAGATAACTAAAAAGAATATATAAGAATTAAGCTAATTTATATAAATCAAATGAGAAGGTAAGGAATACTTTTGCAACAGATTTTTATTTAAAGATTTATTCCAATTATTTAAAAAGAAAAATTATGAAAAAAAAATTATTACTCGCTTTATTAGCAATAGCTCCTCTTGGAGTATTTGCACAGAACGGAAGCTCCTATAATGAACAAAATCAGCAAAAAGCCTTAAGACAATACGGTTTTTGGGATAATTGGTTCATTCAAGGACAAGTTGGGGCACAAAGAACATATAGTGAAAGTCATAAATATGCTTCTTTGGGTGATAAATTAAGTCCTAATGCAGCTTTAAATATCGGGAAATTCTTTTCTCCGGAGGTGGGAGCCCGCTTACAATTCGGAGGATGGACTTCTTCTAATAACACACCAAACTATTCATATGACGTAAAGTATTTTAATATTAACACAGATGCGTTGTTCAATCTTACAAATATCTTTATGCCATATAGAGAAGACAGAAAATTCAGTTTAATCGGTATAATGGGTATAGGTTATGTACATGGATTTAAAGATACAGAAAACAATGTACATCTAACCAATATGGTATCTCCACGCTTAGGTTTACAAGCTGATTATCGTTTAAATAGCGCTTTCAGTTTAAACTTAGAAGTAAATGGAAATCTATTACGTGACGACTTTAACGGACAAGAAAAATTTGGATGCTCTTATGACGGAACAATGAACATATTAGCCGGCGTTACTTATCGCTTTGGGAAAAGAGGTTTTGCCACAGTAAATCCTGCTGATGAAAACCTGATTAACTCACTCAACAATCAGATAAATGAGCAAAGAGATCAGATTAAAGAGCTAAAGGCATGTTGCGAAAAGAAACAAGCTGCTGTTGAACCTCAATATGTAGCTCCTCAAAATACTGAAAATAAACGTCCAGATCTCAATGCCGTTGTTATATTCCGAATTGGCAAATCAAATATAGATCCTAACCAACAAGTCAATCTATATAATACTGCTCAATACCTAAAACAATATCCTGATGCAAAAGTAACAATTTCCAGTTACGCAGATAAGAAAACAGGAACTGCCGAATTCAATCAGGAACTAAGCAAAAAACGTTCTGAAAGTGTTGCTAAGATTCTTAAAGAAAAATATGGTATTGCTGAAAATAGAATCAACATCGTAAACAACGGTGACAAAGAACAACCATATCCAGATAATAATGACTGGAATAGAGTTAGCATTTTCACTTCTAAGTAAAGTCTCTATCTCTTTTTATATAAAATAATCCCTTAATCATGAGAAGGATTCTGTTAATTTTGCAGAATCCTTTTTTTATTTATTAAGCATTGTAAATTAAAGATATTCATCAACCTTACATTCAAGTTTTATTTTGTAATATTGCATCTTCAACCCTTAAAAGACAAATAAAACATGGCTACAAATGAATTTGACAGCAAGGCTCGCGGTTGGGATAAGGAGTCTATTCACTGGGAACGTTCAAAAGCAATAGCTGATAGAATTATAAAAACACTTCCTGCAAATAACAAAATTAAAGCACTGGAATATGGAGCAGGAACCGGTATATTAAGTTTTATGTTATCGGATAAACTTGCAGAGATTACTTTAATGGATAACTCACAGGAAATGGTTAAAGTGCTTCAGGAAAAAGTGATAGAAAATAAATCGGCCAATTTAAAGCCGTTGATTTTTAATCTTGAAGAGGCAGAATATAAATCTGAGACCTTCGATTTTATCTATACACAAATGGTTCTGCACCATGTGCTCAATACAAAACTGATTATCAGCCGATTTTATGATATGCTAAACTCTGGAGGATATTTGGCTATTGCTGATTTATATAAGGAAGACGGATCTTTTCACGGGGAGGGATTCAACGGACACAATGGCTTTGATGTGGAGCTGCTTAAGGAAAGCCTTGAGAAAGCAGGTTTCACTAATATTACCACAGAACAATGCTTCGTGATGAAAAAAGGAAGCGGAAATGTGATGAAGGATTACCCCGTATTTCTTATGATTGCAAGAAAGCCAACTGATAGTCATTGATATAAAAACATCAATGACTATTTTATCTTTTTACTCTCACCTTCAATATAAGTCATAAACTGTACTCCATCCTTCGACATTTCAAATTTTGTATTTACATTCCCATTGTCAAGTAAGGTATATGTCAATCGAAAAATGGGAACATTAGGAATCTTTTCACTCGTCAATATGATTGATTTGTTGGAATATGATATTGTGTAATTAATAGTATGCCCTTCGTTATCAAAATAGATTGCTTTTGATGGGCTACCAGCAAAATCTAAATAAACAAACATTAAGTCATCATGAATTATCAGAGGCTTATTATTAGTTGCCGGATATTCTGAATGACTTTTTCTTTCTATCACTTTTTTGTCCAGATTAAAAGCAAAAGAAAAAGTACCACCGCCTTGTCCTGGTTGCCCTGCACCTTCACCTCTCCATTCACCCATCAGCCAATTCCATTTCTCCCAAGAAGAACTTTGTTGTCCGAAGCAAGTGTTGATAAATCCCAGTAATACTATTGTCAAAATTAGTTTTGCTTTCATACTCATTAATAGTTAAAGTTGTTATCTTTGTGACTTTAATCGCTCAAAGATAATATTAATTTCAATAAATAGGAAATGGCTACATACATTATCATCGGTATCACAGTTGTTCTCTCATACATGTGTTTCAATAATCGGGATTTATTTGGTAAACTGGCCTTTGCCCCTTACCGGACAATAAAGAACAATGAATGGCACCGATTGATTACTCACGGATTTATACATGCCGACACCACTCATCTTTTTGTGAATATGTTTACTCTCTGGTCTTTTGGCACCTATATAGAAGAAGGTTTTCAATTCTTAGGATTTGGCACAATTGGTTATCTGGGACTTTATTTCGGCGGAATGATTGTTGCTTCACTTTACGACCTTATTAAAAGACAAAAAGATCCATATTACAGATCTATAGGTGCTTCGGGAGCAATATCCGCAGTATTGTTCACCTCCATTTTCTTCAATCCGTTCGGAAAAATACTTTTATTCGCCATTATCCCCATACCGGGTATTTTATTTGGTCCTTTATACCTGGTATATTGCCAGTATATGAATAAAAAAGGAGGAGATAACATTAATCACAACGCTCACTTTTATGGTGCAGTCTTTGGAATAATATATCCATTGCTGCTGAAGCCTTCGTTAATCTATGCTTTCTTATCTAATTTTTAGGAAAACAGATTCACTACTACCGTTAAAAAAAACAAATAGCATTATCAGATCTTTTTAAGGATGATAATGCTATTTGTTTTTTACTCCAGATACCTAACGACACTCAACTATGAGGTCAATAATCTTTGTCATTAGCAAGTTTCCATAGATTCAGGAAAGAAGCTTTTGTTATATCAACAAGTTTATCCCAGTTCAGCTTATCAGCATGATCGCTTGGTTGGTGATAATCAGGATGTGCGTTGGTATGATACCAGATAATTGGAATATCCACTTTGGCAAAAGAGCCATTATCACTGCCTCCCACCGGTTTATCCCAGGCATGATAAATTGGCTCCAACTTTAGGTTGTACTTTTTAATATCATTCTTCAACCAGTCACCAAAAGCCGGATGAGATTCCGTATAGAAATAATCCACAAGCAAAGGTTTAGCCTCATTTGTGTTACGCCCTATCATATCATAATTCAGATACCCTTTAATTGATTGGATAAACGGACAGCTTTGCACAAAATAGCTTGACCCCAGTTCTCCCAATTCTTCGCCATCCCAGAAAGCAAATATGATAGTCCGTTCCGGTTTTTCTCCACTGGCAAGAAAAGCCTTAACCATTTGCAGCACAGCCGATACGCCCGAAGCATTATCATCCGCACCATTATAAATGCAATCGCCAACTAATGTAGGGTCCATTCCAATATGATCATAATGAGCACCCACAATTACATACTCATCCGTCCGCTTGCCTTCAATCTTTCCCAGAATATTTTTAAGATGCAAACATTTATGAACTCCGGATTTAATCAAAGCAACAGAATCGGGATTCACCTGCCATTTACCTTTCTTCTGACGTTCTATACGATACGCGTCAAACGGCTGATAATAAGAATCTTCCAGCGGAGAGATATTTATCATCCGAAGCATGGAAACAATATATTCTGCTGCAACTCGCCCGCCCCGGGTTCCGGCTTCGCGCCCTTCCAGTTCATCGGAAGCAAGAAAGTTTATACTTGCCTTTGCTGATTGCACGGAAATACTTTGCAACCCTTTCTCTAATGGCTTCTGAGCTATTATTGGTAAGGCTGCTGTGAGAAAGAAAATTGCTATTATTAGTTTTTTCATACTTATAATTGCTTATTGGTTTATGCAAATATAAGAATTTTGTAGATAAACATTCGTTGTTTCTCATTTGTTCTATAACAGATATATCTTCTAATTTCAGGATGTCGAGAATAACCAATTATTATAATATTATGGAAGAAAAGAAAAAACTCACAACTGAGGCAGGTGCACCGGTAGGTGACAATCAGAACATTCAGACAGCCGGGCCTCATGGACCTGCATTGATGCAGAACGCATGGTACATGGAAAAGCTTGCGCACTTCAATCGCGAACGTATTCCTGAAAGAGTTGTCCACGCTAAAGGTTCGGGAGCATTTGGAACGTTGACTATCACAAACGATATTACCAAATATACAAAAGCATCGATCTTTTCAAAGGTAGGTAAAGAAACCGACTTATTCATCCGCTTTTCTACAGTAGCAGGCGAACGGGGAGCCGCCGATACAGAAAGAGATGTACGTGGTTTTGCCATTAAATTCTACACGGAAGAAGGGAACTGGGATTTGGTTGGTAATAATACTCCCGTGTTCTTTATCCGCGATCCATTAAAATTCCCCGATTTTATTCATACACAAAAGAGAGATCCGAAAACAAACTTACGTAGCAGTACTGCTGCATGGGATTTCTGGAGTTTATCTCCCGAGTCACTTCATCAGGTAACTATCTTAATGAGCGACCGCGGAATTCCACAGAATCTTCGTCAGATGCATGGTTTCGGGAGTCATACGTTTAGTCTCTACAATGCAGAAAATGAACGTTTCTGGGTAAAATTCCATTTTAAAACCATGCAAGGAATAGCAAACTTCACCAATGAAGAAGCAACTAAGATTGTAGCCAAAGACCGGGAATATTCACAGCGTGACCTGTTTAACCATATTGCAGCCGGCGATTTTCCAAAATGGAAAATGTGTGTGCAGATAATGACAGAAGCTGAAGCAAAGAGTTACCGATTCAATCCGTTTGACTTAACTAAGGTATGGAGCCAAAAAGATTTTCCGCTTATTGAAGTGGGCATTATGGAACTAAACAAGAACCCGGAGAATTACTTTGCCACAGTAGAACAGGCAGCCTTCAATCCTGCCAATGTAGTTCCCGGCATCGGATATTCGCCCGACAAAATGTTGCAGGGCCGATTGTTTGCTTACGCGGATGCACAACGTTACCGACTAGGAGTTAATTCGGGAAGTCTGCCAGTCAATGCCCCACGCTGTCCGTTCCATAACTACCATCACGACGGCAAAATGCGTTTTGACGATAACCATGGAGGAGAGGTTAATTATGAGCCTAGCAGTTTTGGCGGACCAATGGATGATAAAAAATATATTGAATCTGGTTTACCTCTGGAAGGAGAAGCGTATAATTATAACCATAGGGAAGACAAGGATTACTATACCCAGCCAGGTGATTTGTATCGTTTAGTTCCGGCAGACGAGAAAGAACGTCTCCACAAAAATGTAGCGGAAGCGATGGATGGGATTCCCGAGAATATAAAAATTCGTGCCGTTGCCCGTTTCTATCAGGCTGATGAAAATTGCGGAAAGGGTATTGCTTCCCAACTTGGGATTGATATAAAGGCTGTTCTTGCTGAGGTTGAAAAACAGAAAGCTGAATAATCGTTTTGTCTTTTCATTGAAAAAGCAGTTTAGAGATCTAAACTGCTTTTTGCATAATTAGCAAATATCATCAGGAAGCTTTATTTCTTTCCTGTTCTTTTACCCCCTCCTATCTTTCTCAAACTTCACAAATCGCAGATTTTTCTTCAGTTTCTTATCTGCCAGGAAACAGATGCGCTTTGCATTTACCTTGCTTGGAGTGCACTCATCGGGGGCATCAAAACCTTCACTGCTGGCGGAAAGACTGAAGATTCCTATGCCTTCGAGGCTGACTTTATAGCCTTTATGAAGCTCTTGTTCTATGGTGCGCATCAGTTCCACAACGGTGGCACGAACATCTCCTTCGGAGAGAGTGCAACGGTGGGCGATGTTTTCTGCCAGTTCTTCGGTTCCTACGGTTCCCGATGAAATGGGAACAGCGTAATATTTTACTTGTTCTTCTGCTTTACTCTTGTCTGTTTTTCTGCGTACACAGTACTTGTATGCCATTGTATTAGTTTATTTATTTGTTTACTCCTTATGTTTTTATATTTAGACCCGGGTCTTAATGCTATTTAGATGGGGGTCTAAAGTACAATTACACCCGGGTGTAAATTAGCCTGAGACCCGGGTCTAAACAAAAAGGTATAAAGGTAAACAAATTATTACACACCGACAAATCAAAACTTTCACGCCGGAATACTTTGGAGATAGCTGCAAACTGCGTACTTTTGTATGCAATGAACAGATAATCATTACTTAAACGATATTCGGATGAAAGCAGGAAAAATTGAGATATGCGCCAATTCTGTGGCAAGTTGTGTGGAAGCACAAAAAGGGGGCGCCATGAGGGTGGAACTTTGTGCCGGAATTCCGGAAGGGGGAACTACTCCTTCACAGGGAACTATCGCTGTAACAAGGGAGTTGCTCGAGATTCCTATCCATGTGATTATCCGCCCGCGAGCCGGAGATTTCCTTTATTCACCGGAAGAAGTTCGTGTAATGGAACGAGATATCGCAGTGGCTAAAGATTGCGGGGCAAATGGTGTGGTGATTGGCTGCCTTACTCCTGAAGGGGAGATTGATTGCCGACTAACCGAACGATTAATTAAGTGTGCCGATGGCTTGTCGGTCACCTTTCACCGGGCTTTCGATATGTGTGTTGACCCTATGAAAGCTTTGGAAGAGTTAATTAATATGGGATGCAACCGCATACTTACCTCGGGGCAGATGCCTACTGCGGAAGAGGGAATTTCTCTTTTAAAGGAGTTGGTGGAGAAGGCTATCGGACGAATCATCATACTTCCGGGATGCGGAATCAATGAAAAGAATATTAATAAGATTGCTGAAGAGACGGGTGCCGAGGAGTTTCACCTTTCTGCACGGGAAGCCATTCAAAGTGGTATGGTTTACCGCAATCCAAAGGTGTCAATGGGAGGAACCGTTCAGGTAGATGAATATGCCGAACCGCGTACTTCTGCTGAACGTGTGCGGCTAACTCTTGCTTCTTTGGCAGGAAGAAAATAAAAAAATTATCCCCGTTTCTTAAGTTATTGATAAGAAACGGGGATAATTATATCTGATTGTAGCTAACCAATGGCAGGCAATTACTTGCTACATGCCTGGGCAGGAGTACATCCACTGCCGTTAGACTGAGCCGGCTGTATTTGCTCTATCACTTTCACTAACTGTTCTCCCAACCCGATGCGGTAACCTTGCGAAGCAAAAACCACACGGTTAAAGGTGTCGCCCACAATAACAACGGGTAATTCACCTTGACGTAAGGTTTCAACACCATCTTTTACCTGACGGAGCACCGAACCATTCTTGTCTATTCCAAAGGTAATGTTCTTTGGAAGCTCACCGTACGCTTTCGGATTAAAGGCTTTCCACTCTTCCTCATCCGGGAAAAGTATAATGATTTGCTTGCCCCACTCTTCCAGTTGCTTTTTGCATGCGGCAATATCTCTCAATGCATGGTTGGTTGGCTCGTGATTATTTCTGACCAAAGCCGCAATGAAGTAACCTCTTCCGTTAGCACCCAGAAAACTTTGCTCCTTACCTGTTACAGCATCCGTAAAAGTTGCTTCGGAATTAAAATTACCAAGCACCTGTAATTTACCGGATGCCTCACGCATTTTCAGCTGAACATCAGTAGTTTTTCCCGTTTCAATGGTAAAGAAACTCAGATCGCTCAGCACACTACCATCGGCCATTCTACTTCCGGTTACCATCAGATAGTTTCCTGAGTCCAACTTCAAAGGAGAACTGAAGATCTTGCTCCATGAACTTTCCGCATCTTCATCAAACTCCAGCAGATGCAATTTCCCGTTTTCTATTCTGGAAATTGTGAAATGCTTGTAGTAAAGCGGATCTTTCAGAGAACTATTCGGAGTATAGGTGGCACTCAGGAATCCCTGAGGAGCATTTTCTTTTTCCGTATTCTCAAAATTCACGTCCATCCAGGAATCATTAAAGTAATATTGCAATTTACCGGTCATCAATTCAATGCGTGAAGGTACCCCCAGACTGCGAAGCACGGCAACAAAGAATACATTTCTTGAGCGAGTATCGGCCACGCGTAATTGCCACACACCAACCGGCGACATGTAAAGACGATTGGAGTTTAGTTCATCGTTAATGGTTATATTCTTCCGGCACCAGTCTACCAAAGCCTTCGGATTGTTGCGGATAGAATTTGCCAGATCAGCAGAAAAGGCATTTTGAAGATTTCGTTTGTATGCAGTAAGAAACTCATCTCCTACTCTTGGGTTAAGCACATAATGGTTATAAACGTCACCTTGTCCTGCAATAGTATAAAGCAGATGGTCGGTCAGCACCTCGGCAGGCGTGTCACGCAAATCTTTAGCCGAGATAACTTCAAGAAGGCTCAACGCTTTCTCCCTGTTTTCTGCAGTTGTAGCAAGAAGGAATTTCTCAATCTCCATCCAGTTTCCGCGAGAAGCCACAAATAGTTTCTTTGCACGTTCCTGGTCAATATTCAGTCGGCCGGCAACCTCTTTAATCTTATCTTCATTAATAAATGTAGCGATGTAAGCATTACGGATAGAATCCTCTTTTGCAAGGCGAAGATTGTTAGCAGCCCGCTGTTCCTTACTCACATTTGTAGTAACAGGCATCTCAACCGGAGGAACAAGATCAAGTGCCATTTCCCTTACAGCATCTGCGTCTGCATCAGCACTACTTGATACTTTCTTATCCAAAGTCAATGTAAGCGAGTGATCCTTGCCCACAGATACTTTCTGAAAATCGTAAGCTCCATCTTTTGAGGCCCAAACTATTATATCACCCTTTCCTGATGTAAGGAATGATTTGCCATAATTATCAGTCTGTTTTTTAGCTACGGAATAAAATTCGCCATAGTTATAGAGCTTGTACTCCACTGTGGCTCCCTGAACAGGTTTCTTCTGAGCATCCAGTATGGTTACATCTATACGATCTGTTGGCGCATAGTTACCTATCACATTGATCTCGGTAAAATTGGGAGTAACAGTCATTATCTCCTCTTTGCCGGTATAGAGTCCGAATACATTTGTATGCATCAACATTCCTCTTTTTGCCGGAGCAGTAAACCATGCCAGATTAAGCATTGGTTCCGGTTCGCAAGCGCCAAGGAAATACCACTTACCATTTGACCACGCTTCCACCCATGCATGATTATCATCGGTATGCGCCCATCGGGGAGTATAGACCTGTCGGGCAGGAATGCCCACAGCACGAAGTGCAGCCACCAGAAATGTAGATTCTTCACCGCAACGACCATAAGCAGTACGCACGGAAGCCAGCGGCGAACTGGTCCGGGCATCAGAAGGTGTATAGACTACCTTTTCATGACACCAGTGATTTACTTCAAGAATAGCATCGTAAAGTGAAAGATTCTTCACCCGATTTTTCAGTTCTCCATAAAATACTTCGCGTGAATTATCGAGTGTTTCATTGTTCACCCGCAAAGGCAACACAAAATGACGAAACAGCTCTTCACTGATTTCTTTTCCCCAA
>Ga0183099_1000049_pt2 | contig 65514 bp, 42 predicted proteins | sample Biomet1_FD_127788 | JGI IMG/M metagenome (GOLD analysis project Ga0183099, IMG submission 127788) | Microbial communities from bioreactor (seeded with anoxic lake sediment) at LBNL, California, USA - Biofuel metagenome 1 | ecosystem: Engineered > Bioreactor > Anaerobic > Unclassified ...
TTACAAATTTATTTAGATACTTCGATTATACTTTTTATCAGCGTATCATTCTTAATGGATGACTGACGCTTAATTTTAAATTTTACATCCGAGGCCAGTTGCAGATAATTCAACACCTCTGGAAGCTGCTCGTTATCAAAACGAGCCGTAATAACAGATTTAAACACATCCGGATCCTTTACAGAAAACAGGACATTGTAACGACGTTCCAATTTTTCAAGAACCTCTCCCATCGGAATCTTCCGAAGCAATATATATCCATCTTTCCAGGCAACATCACAACCGGCATCCACAGATTTCACTTCCAGAGAATGACTTCCTTTGTTGTATACGGCTTTTTGCCCCGGTTTAAGCTGACACACTTCTTCTTTACCGTTCAGGGATAATATTTTTAACCTCACAGAACCTTCTACTAAAGTAGTAGATACAAACTTATCATTTTCAAAATCAGAAACATTGAAAAAAGTTCCGAGTACTTCTACATCATAATGATGATCTGTTTCTACTATAAAGGGTTTGGATTTATCCTTTGTGACTTTAAAGCAAGCTTCTCCAGAAAGTTTCACAACCCGGTTGGAAGAACTGAAACGAACGGGGTATCTTAGTTTACCGCCGGAATTGAGCCACACCGTGGAACCATCCGGTAAAGTAAAAGAGGAAACCATACCTGGCATAGAAACAACTTCCACAATACGATCCTTTTCCTTTTGTATAGTATAATAAAAGTAGCCAGCCGCTAAAAGCAATGGAATAAAAAGAAAAGCAGCAGCGCGCTGAGCGTATAAAACAAAACGACGGAAACGGGCTGCCTGTCTCTTTTGGTGTAAACGGAATTTAAAACGGCTTAAAGCTAATTCCGCATCAATACAGTTCATCAGATTCTGTTTCTCGCTGAGAATATAAGTAAAATAAATCTGCCCGAGTTCTTTTTCATTCCCGGGTGATTCTTCGAGCCATTTTTCGACTTCCAAATTCTCATCTTTATTCAGCTCATTGCAAATATATCTGATGAGTTTTTCTTCCTCCATATTATCATTTTATAATTATACAGGTCAGCACTAAAACATACTAAACAGAAAATAAACTTTTTTCAGTCAAAAAGAATTTCATTGGGAAAAATTACAAAAAAGGCTCTCAAGGTAACAGTCAATTACTGCCATACTGCGTGATTCTACCCTTCCCATATCAACTCGTAATACGATACTATGGCTTCGCTAACTTCTCACGGCAATTGTTATCCATGCTTCTGAAAAAAACATCCACACGTCCGTGAGATCTCCCGTGGTAAGATGCATAACCTTCATCCCATGTAACCGCAACATTTACACGCTGACTCTCCGGGTAGAGGACTTCATTCCGTTTAGCAAACTCCTCCGAATCAGCTTTGCCTAATGTTGTTCGTGTTCCTCGGTTCGGGACTTTGCCGTCAGCTTCTTTCAGATTCACCTCACGGTCGACACCCTTGCTTTTAGCTAATGGTTGGTAACTACCGACCCCCATAACGGACTTACACCGTCAAGTTATGAACCATGCACAGCACACCAAGAAAGAGAGGGCGCCATTGACTGACACCCTCTTTACTATATCAAAAACAAAAGAGAATATTATTCCTATTAATAACCTGGATTTTGTTCAGCCGACTTCTCTTCAGATGTCAATGCATGTCCATCTTTCTGGATTGCATCGAGATAAGCCTGAGGAATTGGACGAAGAATATGTTTATCCAGAATATTTGCAGCAGCTTTCTTATTAAATGCCTTAGCACGAGCTACTAACGTTTTAGTACGTGATAAATCTTCCCAACGATAAAATTCGCCCATTAACTCACGTGAACGTTCATTAAGCAAGAAACACATAGCACGGTCATATTCGCTGGTATAGCCCAATGTCTTGATTATAGTCTCATCTACAGCTGGCAGACTAGAAAAACTCTTAACTATCAAGTCTGATGCTTCATAAGTTTCGGGTACATTATTTGATTCATAATAAGAATTCTCCGGGTAAAATGAATTTACGCTACCAAAACTTGCGTAGCCTGTTGGATTAGAAGTTGCATTATAAGCAGCTCCTCCATCAGTATAAGTCCGACGGTTTTCACCAGACTTATAAGCTGCACGTTCTCTTACTTTATTAATATAACTCAACGCACCTGCCATATCATTCTGGCGGATACAGACTTCAGCAGCTGTTAAATAAGTATCAGCCAAACGAGCCAGAATACCATCACGATAACCGATGCCATCACCTACAGCTTCACGAGATCCATCAATGAATTTATTTAGTGGGGCAAAGCGGTTCTGATAGCTATCGCTATTTAAATATTCCTGACCATAAGCATAAGTCGCAAATACAGATGGAACAACTTTTCCTGTCTTATAATCTGTTACTTTAGCCAAGCTACCCGATTCTGCAAAACGAGTATCATTCGCATCGTTGATAATATACATAATTGAGAGGTTTCCCAACTGATAACCGGAATTAGCAGCAGGATTATTCACAGCATATTTAGTTTTAAAGCTCTTCCAGAAACGGGAATCGTTTACACGATCAAATACATTATATGCGTAGTAATTAGTACGTAAACGCTGGTATTCACGACCGCCAGCGATATCACGTTTCATTTGAGGCAAATTTAAGTATTGCGACAAATAGTAAAGATGACACTGATTACCATACTTACCTCTTGTAGACTTGTCAGCATTAAACTGAGCAGAGAGGATGACTTCGTCCAAGGTTTCATTTTTGCCATCCACTGATGTGTAATTCCACAAGTCTGAAAAGTTGGTAGCCAACTGATGGTGAGAAATCACTTCATCAGCATACTTCTTAGCGGCAGTTAAATCAGCACTTTTATTCTCAGAATTCCAGCTATCGTTAATTTCACTGGCACGCAAGAGATAAGCTTTAGCCAGAAAATGAGCTGCAGCATCTTTTGTGATCTTGCCCGTCTGAGAAGCAGTGGAAGGAAGATTATCATAAGCAGACTTGAAGTCAGAGAGAACTTGTTCCATGACTTCTTTAGCTGTAGCACGTACAAATTCACGATCAGCAGTAGTACTTGGTTCCAGCTTCAACGGTACACCACCATACTGGCGAACTAATTTCTGGTAGTTGAAAGCACGAATAAAGTAAGCCTCACCCAAGTAAGTCTTTTTCACATCACCATCAGGTAATACAGCAGTAGCTTTTTGTATCAGTAAGTTAGCTGAATTTATACCTATATACATATTATCCCAAAGGGTATTAGCTAACGCTGTATTTATGTTGACAGCAGTAATCATTGAGGAAAAGTTACTATCGTAAGAATCCCACATAGAATTTGAAGCATCACCACCACAACGGAACTCATCGGTGCCATAGTTAGTAGTTGCATATGCCCACTCGTAAGAAAAATGGAAACGCAAGTTATAATAAAGGCCAGTTGCCAAATCTTTAACACCTTCTGCAGTATTGAAGTAGTCGGTACTTCTCTGAGTAGTCAAATTCTCGTCCAAGAAATCAGAACAAGAGGATGTAGTTCCAGCAATCATTGAGAATGCCAACATTCCAAACAATAATTTTCTATATTTCATAATAATATTCTTTTTAATAGTTTATAAGTTACTTAATCTAGAATCCAACGTTCAAGCCAAATACGAAACCACGATTCCAAGTAGAACCTCCTAAATCCTCATCTAACCAGCTGATCTTAGAAAAGAGCATACCAGGGTTCTTAGCCTGTACATAGACCTTTAAGTTCTCCAGATGAAGAGTTTTACAAATTGATTTCGAGAAAGTGTAACCTAAGTTGATATTACGAATCTTAATAAATGAGCCGTCTCTGTAACCTAAAATTGTGTAGTATGGGTCACCACCAGCCACATTATATATAGGTTTCTGATAAGTAGCATTCTTATTATTTTCGTTATAGTAACTAATGCTACGCTGAACGTAACGTCCGCCTTGCCATTCACCACCTGTACTTACAGTATAGCCCAAACGACCGTATAAGAAGATCGATAAATCAAAGTTCTTATAAGTAAAGCTATTGGTCATACCAACTGTCCAGCGAGGACGAGTGTGTCCAATAATAACACGGTCATTGTTAGCGTCAATTTTATAATCACCGTTCTGATCAACTGGACGTGCTTGACCAACCTGGAAGTTATGTCCGTTGGCGTTAAACTTAGCCATTTCAGCAGCATCTTCTTCATGCCACAAACCCGCAGATTGGTAATTATAAATAACTCCATTAGCCTGACCGATGAACCATAAGTTAGAGATATCATCTTCTTTACCGTTAGACAAGGAAACGATCTCGTCTTTCTGCCAAGCAGCATTCAAGCCTGTTTCCCAAACAAAATCCTTAGTCTGAACATTAACTGTATTCAAAGTAAAGTCAAAACCTATATTTTTGGTTTTACCAACATTCGCATAAGTCGTAGTATAACCGGTTAAGGCAGGGATACTCATTTGCATCAATAAGTCTGAAGTATTTGATTTATAAACATCTATAATACCTGAAATTCGACCTTTAAACAAAGAGTAATCAAGACCTAAGTTATACTGAGTTGTTTTTTCCCAACCAAGATTTTGATTAGCCATAGCCAATGAACCTCCATCTATTAAAGATTCTGAAGGAACATAACCTGAAGTAGCAGATGTACCATATGGATAAAACAATGATACTACACCACCTTTAGTTTGATATGGATCGATAGCAGAGTTACCGGTTGTGCCCACACCTAAACGAACTTTCAACTGGTTCACCCATGTTAAATCTTTCATCCAAGCTTCCTGATCTACACGCCATGCCAATGCTGCTGATGGGAAAAAGGCCCATTTGTGACCACTAGACAACTGAGATGCACCATCCCAACGGCCTGATACTGTAACCAAATATCTATCATCAAAACCATAGTTAAAACGTCCCATATAAGACATCAATTGACGTTCTGTCAAACCTGAATCCCAGTTATCAAGTGATGTTACATTAGTTGTATTCAATGCATTCCACTTCTGACTTGCCAATGGAACACCTAAAGCACGCATGTAAGAATAGTCGTGATTCCAGGCAGAAGATGTCTGAAGCAAAGTAGCACCAAAAGTGTGCTTGTTAATCTTCTTGTCATAATAGATCAAGTTATCCAATGTCCAAGAGAAATCGTGTTGATTTTCCAAAGAAGCCCAGTTAGGTGAGCCGTTACGGTTAACAGACTGTTTATCAATGAAAATACCATTTTTATAATAACGGAAATCCGGACCGAAGTTTACACGGTATTTCAACCCTTTCATTATATTAAGCTGGACATACAAACTACCCAATGCACGAAACATCTTACGTTCGTCCTGAGAATATTCCCATTCGTTTACAGCTGTCTTAATCATATCATCCCCACCTGGATAAATGATACGGTTGCCATCCGCATCATAAGGAACAGCATAAGGCAAGTTAGCCCTAGCAGCTGCGTAAATACTACCGGGTCCAGAAACCTGTCCTCCTTCATTAGATTGACCATAGTTCTGAATGCTATAAGCTGTATTAATGCTAGCCCCCATTTCGAACCATTTCACCGGATTCAAATCTACACTAGCCTTAACAGAATAACGAATATAGTCCTGCCCTTTCATAGTACCCTGATTATTCAGATAGCCAAATGATGCATAAGCCTTCATTTTATCAGTACCACCACTTGCATTCAAATTATGTTCTGTACTAATGCCAGTGCGAGTTACCATTGATCCCCAATCAGTAGTTTCAACCTTTGAACCATCCCATGTGTCAGTAGCCCAACCCTTCATTATGTTGTTCCAAGCATATTGATCATTAGCACCAAGGAATATTTTATAATCATTTGCTTGAGTCGGCGCATCACCTCTTGGATATTGCTTCGGATCAGCATAGTAATATGCCCAACGTCTCCATGTAAGATATTCGTTAGCATCCATCATCTTAGTACGATCCTCAAGTGTTTCGGAAGTTACAGTACCAGAGTAGTTCAAACTCAACTTACCTTCTTTGCCTTTTTTAGTAGTAACCAAAATTACTCCATTCGCGCCACGAGAACCATAGATCGCTGTTGCAGAAGCATCTTTCAATACATCAATTGCTTCGATGTCGGAAGGATTCAATGTCTCGATACCTGATGTAGACATTACAGGAATACCATCTACTACATACAATGGGGTATTACTTGCTGTCAAAGAACGGACACCACGAATATTGATATTACCAATTTCACCCGGACGTTCATTAGATGTAATATCCACACCGGCAGCCTTACCCTGCATTGCTTCGAATGCATTGGAAACTGGGCGAGATTCAATGTCTTTTTCCCCTACACGAATCATAGCACCTGTTACGTCGCTCTTTTTTTGAGTTCCATAACCAACTACCACAACTTCATCCAATAGTTTAGAATTTTCAACAAGAGTTATAACAATATTCTTTCTTCCATTTACAGATATTTCTTGTGAAGTATAGCCTAAATAACTAACTTTTAACGTTTCTTTTGGGCCAGCATTGATAGTAAAATTGCCATCAATATCGCTGACAGTACCTGTTGTGGTGCCCTTTACCAGCACACTCACTCCAATCAATACTTCACCCTTCTCATCTTTAACTGTTCCTTTAAGACTCTGAGCATTAGCTAGTACCGATCCAGTAAACAAGAAAAACAGCATAAGCAGTTTTATAAAAGATGTTCTTTTAATATTTAAAATGTATTTCATAATTATTATTTCAAGATTTAATTATTAAAACTGATTTTATAAATCAGCATTTCCTTTGAGAGAAATCTGTGTTGACAGATTTTTAAATAAATGGTTCTATATCATAGGCATGTATCTTTTTAGTATTAATTTATTCAGTAAACTTAGTTATAATATTTTTCAAAATTTAGTACATCTATTACTGAAGGAGATCACACAACGCTGCATGAATTCGGAACCAGATGAAGTGCAAAAGTGAACAAAACATTAATGTTTGTAATTTTGCCTATTCTAGTTTTACTACTAAAACATTGGTTTAAATAATCTATCCGTCAGTTTTGTTTGTTACGATTCTAATAGCATTTACCACTTTATCAGTGTAAATAAAGCTAAAGCAGGAATGCTTTTTCAAGCTATTTCAGTACTTTGAATATAGAAACATGATGACATTGATTGAAAAAAATTGTTTTGAGCATAAGTGTGCTTTCTACTAAAGCAATGCCAAAACTTGAAAAAGAGGAAAGGATACTTAGTTTTATTACTAATGGCTTTTTATAAAGGAAGACAGGAGATTTCTTCCTTAATAGTTTTAAGGTTGCATTTTTTTTCATACTTTTGAATGTTCTTTTTTAAAAGTTACTAATGTTCTATTTACGGACAACAGGTGCTTTTCATGCGGAAAGATGCGCCAACATCTTTCCGCTTGTTTTTTAGCTATTCCTGGCAAGTTTATTTCTCATAGGCTCTTTTACAAATTTATTTAGATACTTCGATTATACTTTTTATCAGCGTATCATTCTTAATGGATGACTGACGCTTAATTTTAAATTTTACATCCGAGGCCAGTTGCAGATAATTCAACACCTCTGGAAGCTGCTCGTTATCAAAACGAGCCGTAATAACAGATTTAAACACATCCGGATCCTTTACAGAAAACAGGACATTGTAACGACGTTCCAATTTTTCAAGAACCTCTCCCATCGGAATCTTCCGAAGCAATATATATCCATCTTTCCAGGCAACATCACAACCGGCATCCACAGATTTCACTTCCAGAGAATGACTTCCTTTGTTGTATACGGCTTTTTGCCCCGGTTTAAGCTGACACACTTCTTCTTTACCGTTCAGGGATAATATTTTTAACCTCACAGAACCTTCTACTAAAGTAGTAGATACAAACTTATCATTTTCAAAATCAGAAACATTGAAAAAAGTTCCGAGTACTTCTACATCATAATGATGATCTGTTTCTACTATAAAGGGTTTGGATTTATCCTTTGTGACTTTAAAGCAAGCTTCTCCAGAAAGTTTCACAACCCGGTTGGAAGAACTGAAACGAACGGGGTATCTTAGTTTACCGCCGGAATTGAGCCACACCGTGGAACCATCCGGTAAAGTAAAAGAGGAAACCATACCTGGCATAGAAACAACTTCCACAATACGATCCTTTTCCTTTTGTATAGTATAATAAAAGTAGCCAGCCGCTAAAAGCAATGGAATAAAAAGAAAAGCAGCAGCGCGCTGAGCGTATAAAACAAAACGACGGAAACGGGCTGCCTGTCTCTTTTGGTGTAAACGGAATTTAAAACGGCTTAAAGCTAATTCCGCATCAATACAGTTCATCAGATTCTGTTTCTCGCTGAGAATATAAGTAAAATAAATCTGCCCGAGTTCTTTTTCATTCCCGGGTGATTCTTCGAGCCATTTTTCGACTTCCAAATTCTCATCTTTATTCAGCTCATTGCAAATATATCTGATGAGTTTTTCTTCCTCCATATTATCATTTTATAATTATACAGGTCAGCACTAAAACATACTAAACAGAAAATAAACTTTTTTCAGTCAAAAAGAATTTCATTGGGAAAATAATGCCTATATTTGCTATAGAGAACTATAAAATTTTAGAATGCAACAACCTGACCTATCTAATAATTATGAACTTATTGTGCAATTACGCATAGGCGATGAGAAAACGTTTGATGCAGTTTTCAAGCACTACTACAGAGGACTATTCTCCTTTGCAACTCAATACACTGACCAAGATGAGTGTGAAGAAATTGTACAGGACGTGATGATGTGGTTATGGGAAAACAGAATGATGCTTATACCGGAGATGTCATTGAAATCACTGCTGTTTACCATGGTAAAAAACAAATGCCTGAATGACATCGAACACCGCCTAGTGAGAAATAAGGTACACGAAAAACTCTTTAAAATGTATCAGGAACAGTTTGATGACCCTGACTTTTATGTGGAAAAAGAACTTGTACAAAAAGTAAATAAATGCATCAGTGAACTGCCTTCCGAGTACCGAAAGGCTTTTGAATTAAACCGCTTCAAAGGGCTCACTTATCATGAAATTGCTTCTCTGGCAGAAGTGTCCGAAAAAACCATCGCCTACCGCATTTCTCAGTCTTTAAAAATATTAAGAAAAGAGTTAAGAGATTATCTTCCTGTATGGTTATTTTTCTAAAACCGAGCAAAACAAAAACAACTCACCCTATATTATTGCCTTGTCCTAGTCTTACCAACATTCACAGAGATAATAAAAGTTCCACACTTGTAGTTTCATAGCTTAATATAAGTATGACAGTAACTTACATTGTTTCCCTACTTTAATAAACCATGCAGATGGTAAAGCCGGAAGTAAATGTAGTTCATCATTCTGACTTTGCAGTAACATCTCCCCTATTCCGGCAATACTACCAAAGTTTCCATCAATCTGGAAAGGAGGATGCGTATCAAAAAGGTTAGGTAAAGTAGAAGTTGACAATAACTCACGATACATTTTATATGCATGGTCACCATTCAGTAAACGAGACCAAAAATTAATTTTCCATGCTTTGCTCCAACCTGTTCCACCATCACCGCGAACCTGCAATGTTTTTTCACATGCCTTTGCTAGTTCAGGAGTAGTCAGAGGATAAATTTCTCTTCCCGGGTGCAAACCAAATAAGTGAGATACGTGACGATGCTGAGGTTCAGCATCCTGACAATCTTTATGCCATTCTATCAGATTTCCATTTTTACCAATACGCAGAGGATAAAGTCTGTCGCGTATGCTTTTCCATTCAGCACGGGCTGCATCATCTGTATTCAAAATCTCAGATGCCTGAATCAGGTTATTATATAAATCCCATATAATTTCCATATCCATTGTTGAAGCAATGGTAACTACACCTTTATTCCCATTATCATCAATAAATACATTCTCGGGAGAAGTGGAAGGAGCTGTAATTAAATAACCGTTTTTTTCAATTAACCAGTCCTTGCAAAATGCAGCAGCACCTTTCATTAACGGATAAGCTTTTTCACGCAAAAAATTCTTATCCAAAGTAAAACGATAATGTTCAAATAAATGCTGAGACAGCCAAGGTGAACCTAACGCCCAGTTGGCCCATTTCGGATCTCCTTTCTGATGTCCTACTGGGTTAGCATGTGCCCATATATCCGAATTGTGATGCACAGCCCACCCATTCATATTATAAAAATTCTTAGCTATTTCCTTTCCAGTTACAGACAGGTTGCCTATAAAGTTCAATAAAGGCTGCGTTAACTCACTTAGTCCTAAAACTTCTGCAGGCCAGTAATTCATCTGTAAATTGATATTTGTTGTATAATTGCTTCCCCACGAAGGACGTTGATTCTTATTCCAAACTCCCTGCAAATTGGCAGGAACACCTCCCGGGCGTGAAGAAGATATCAATAAATAACGACCAAACTGAAAATAAAGAGCTTCTAAAGCCGGGTCAACATTCCCTTTAGAATAAGCAGAAAGGCGTTCATCTGTAGGTAACTTTGCAGCTTCATTACTTCCTATATTTAAGGATACCCTATTGAAAAAATATTGATAATCAGATATGTGATTTTGCTTTAGTTGTTCGTAAGGAATGTTCACCGCTTTATTTAAATAATTAGCGGCAATGTTATCTTCATTTAATCCCTGAGTATCAGGATGTTTATCAAAACCATTAAAACTGGTAGCAGCAGAGATATAAAGAGTTACATCAGTTGCCTTACTAACTTGTAGACAGGGCGTGGTGGTTATTGTTCCGTCAGTACTGATCGCTTTAGCCCGATATTGGTATCTCATACCCTTTTCTCCATTAGGACCGACATATACCAACGGGAAATTACGGGCTGAATTAATCTGGTAAGGAAGTTGTCCCGACAGCACAAATTCATTATTTGATATGCTGCGAATCATTGCATTTTCAAAAGGAGTATCACCATTTACAGAAAAGTTTAGAGCACCTGGCTTTGAAGCTGTAAGATGAACAACTGCTACTTGATCCTTAGCTGTGACAAATATTTCACGGGTATATTCCACGCTATCCACAGTAAAACGAGTAATAGAAACAGCACGATTCAAGTCTAGTTCGCGATAATAAGCCGTGGCTTTAGAAGCAAAATCCTGATTAATATAGAGATTTCCCATTGGGACAAACGACTGACAGTTTCCTCCCTGAATATTTTTAGTAGAGTGGAAGCACCATTCCAGTTTCCTTTGAACAGTTCTTCACGCACCTTCGGAAGATAGCTTGGAGCATCGGGAGTTGGATTAGTATTTGTTGGCCCTCCTCCCCATAATGTTGCTTCATTCAAATTAAGTAACTCATGGTTCACATCGCCATACACCATCACCCCTATCCTTCCATTGCCCAAAGGAAGTGCTTCTTCAAAACGAGAAGCCGGTTTATTGTACCACAGTTTCATTTCTTTATTCTCTTTTTGAGCAAAAAGAGTCAAAGAAAAAAATGTAAACGATGCAAGACATAGTCTTTTTATATTCATTATCATAGTTAAAAGGATATCATTGCTAACTGCTCCAATTATTTGTATCAAAAGTAGCTATTCCATATTAGTCAGGAAATGCAATTCTGTACAAATACATGTAAAAACAAACGGATAAAAATAAAACGGCTCTTCTTATTCAAATAATGACATATAATATTATGTTTTTATAAATCTACTCATCATACGGACAGGTTTCCAACATATAAATGGCATCCAAGCTCCAATGTGCAGCATCATTAGTGCTCACAGACGAATTTTCATCGATAGGAGCTGGCACTTCAGGTGGCTGAATACGGGAAGTTGTGAAAGGTGGCAACGTTCCATTTTTGCCCCAACGCAACAGATCATTCCAGGCTTCCTTGGCCCAATCTTTTCTTTGAGCATAATAAGCAGCATAAGCTAATAGCTTTGAAATACGGAAATGATTATTACTGATTTCTATCGCCTTCTTTTTATAATTAGCAGCATGATCTAACCACACTTTATTCCAAGCAGGCACATCTACCATCCTTTGCAGTTCATTCATAATTTCAAAACCTCCCATTATTGTCATTAAATGATTGGTATTTTGCATAATGGAATCCCCTTCATAGGTAATTATTCCTGTAGCTGGATCGAAACCAAGTGCCTTTGGTCCTGTAAAAAGTCCATGTTTCAAAGATGCTATACTTTTCATCCCTGCCAATATCTTATCCCGGTAAACCGTATTACGAGTACGTTCCCACTCAGTCATCCAGTTGCCCACATAAGCCAGCCAATCGGGGCCAATACGCAAGCGCGCAGGAGCCGTACAAGGATAAAGACTGCGGGGTTCAGCTAACCGCATCGGATCCAGCGTATACAACTTTTGTTCTGCATCTTTAACTTCCCGCATCAAATCACCACAACGATCATCCGTTGTCAAATAATAATAGAATCGATTCCATGCAGCTTGACTAATGCGAGCCTCTTTCGCACCACATCCCCAATGGCTTACGTTATGACGGCTTCCTAAACCTGCATTTTCTCCAATATGATACACATCAACCTCGGCTGTATGGCGAGTCATTGCCTCAGCCATCTTCCAAATATCACTTCGGCCAGTACGCAAAAAGTTGTACCATAGCCACATATTAGAACCTAATTCTGTATTATCCCATGCAAAACCACCTACATCATAACGCCATTCATGTCTTACAGGATCGTATGCATGCATCACATCTCCATAGTTCCAGAAGCCATACCATTTATTTTGTTCAATAGCATTACGGTAAAAGTCTATATAAGCATTCAATCGTTCTTCTATTTTGGTTCGGAAAGATGTGCTATAATCCGGCAAACTCCATACACCAAAAGCTTGCTGTTGGTGCAAATATTCTGGCGAACACATCAAAGGCGAATTAGTAGTCAACACTTTAGCCATCTTGGCTATGCCCGCTTTACCAGGATACGCCGGTTGAGGTACAATCGTCAATGTATGAGTTCTGGCAATGCCATAAGGAGTACTTAATCCCTCCTGTACATCTTCGTAACTGGCATTTAAATCATGTGCCACCTTGTCGTAATGGCGCAGATCCATGGCCTCTGCATCAGAACTCCACAACCACATGGTCAGTGTGGCTGTATCCTTACGGGCATTATCTACTTCAATTGTGGCGGGACAAGACTGCCAAAAATCGTGTAGGTAGACACCTAGTCCACCACTTACATCTCCAGCAAATACATATCCATCGGAACGATTACCGGAGAATGTTCCTATCCACGGATTATCATCAGTTGCTCGTTTACGGATACTAAATGCATCAGCATTAAGCTGAGACAGGCGAAATCCATCCCACGATGCCCAATGGTCAAGCGAACTGCGATTCTCAGCATCAAACTTATCATAAGATGGAATACGTTTACCTTCCATTTGCTGTTCTTGAAGAGTCAAATCGCCATTTAAAGTTAAAGTACGTCTCCCAACCAAAGGCTGTACAGGTTCACTCCACACACCACCTTCTGCTCCAGAAAAAGCAATATGGCGATTATAAAGCGCTTCGCGCATAGGTACTTCAAAACGAACACCCAGAGATTGAATGAAATCTTTATATTGATCACCGTCATATACAAACGTATGGACCATTTTTATCTGATCACTACCTTTATAAAAATAGAACCGTATAGTAAATGGCAGCCATTCACGACCATTTGCTTTATGCACACCCTCAACCTTTATCACCACGCGGACAGAACCTACATGCTCAACCTCCACTTTCTTTATTTCACTCTTATAGGACTGAAAACGAATTTGTTCTGCATCTTCAGATAAAGGGTGATCTTGTGTCTTACATATCAGACTAGCTCTTCCGCCTACCTGAACATCACGATACCAAAGACCATCTAAAAGATATTCACCAGTTTTAGGGAAAATAGCCCGTACTACTCCTGTATTTATTTGCAGAGAACTTTCATTATTAATGATTTCCATTGCAGCTGTCTGTTTTTTCTTAATAGTCCCGATATCAAGTTTCAATTGATCTGTAGAAGCTGGTACTACAGCTGCAAAACCACCCCATTTTATTGACCCATCAGGCCAATAAGCTAGCGGCCACATATCTGTGGGCAATGACTGGCCATTAGGTGTGACTAAATTTACTTGCCTACCTTCTATCAGGCTACCTTGTGCAAAAGGCACACCAAAACTTACAGGCATACTCACTGACGGCACTTCACCCACCCATTTTAAACAGACAGGTTCTTTCTCAAGTTGAGTACAAGAATAACGAAAGTTAGTAATACGGGTACGAGATAAAGTAGTACGAAAACCAAACCAACCAGATGTAAGCGAATTCACATCCCTAAAATCCACTAATCGTTTACCATCCATATAGTAACTGATTTTATTACCTCTACTTACTATTTTAATGTGATACCAGTGATTAGGTTTCAACAAATGTTCGCTATCCGTATATTCACGTAAGATAGCAGGCTGAAAAGACTTATCCTTTATTCCTCTTTCATCCCCATTATAGCAGCGAAAACGTGTAGTCGAATTATTATTTCCTCCATAGCCTAAATAATATAACTTCAAGGAATAATAGTTCGCAAAGATACCGTTACGCCAATTCTTCCTTTTCCATAGATCATTAGGATATTGTGGATCTGAAGCCATCCAAAAACAGTTCAAATCACTCAAGCGGTCACATTGTTTTCCTTCATCCATGACACAAGCATCATATTCAATACTTGTATCACCACTCATTTTTTCCTTACGCCATAGCGTTAATCCTTTCGGAGAAAATATTTCTATAGTGTCACCACCACAGAATGTAATTTTATAATTTGGTGATTCTGATTCTACAGACCAATATTTATTAAATTGACGGGAATTTAAAGCCGAAATCTGTGTTGCCTGAGCATTTAAAGCAAAAAGAAATAAACAAAATTCCCCAATAAAAAATAATTTGTTTTTCATATCTTAGTGTTTATTCATTGCAAAAATAGTTTATTTATCTACCTTTCACATGGAAATAAATACAATCATATAGAAAATTATGCAATATGAGTAGAGACATAAAGTTCTCTCTGAAATAATTAAATCTTAAATATTTTTTAAACAGCACATTACACAGAAATATATAAAAACAGAAAAAGAATACAATACAAACAAAAAAAGCGACTGCTCAAATATGAGCAATCGCTTTTACATTTTTATTTAATGAGAACTTTCTATCTATTAGTAACCATAATTCTGATAAGCTGCCTGACCAGCTGCATCCAACAAGTTTCCATTTGCATCAGTTAACGTGCTAATAAATGACAGCGGGAATGGTTTTAGCGTCATGTAATTTTGAAAACCACCTTTAGCTGCACCAGTTTGACCATTAGTTCCGTTAATATTATCTGCAACACTCCAAGAACCGGATTTATAAGTTGAATTAGAAGAATTTGCACCCATTTGGTTATGCCATTGAATACGAGCAGCCTGAACACCAGCATGGTGAATAGCTTCGTAATAGATTTCTTCCTGATTGAACTCACGGGCAAATTCATTGTAGATAAACTCAATGAAACGTTTTGTATCAGTATTGGCAGAAGGTACATAACATTCTGCTATTGATTTAGCTGAAGATCCATCCCAATAAGAAGCGTCCACTTTTATCTTATCATAGCAATCAGCAGCTGATTGATAAGGCCACTGTTGTTCTGTAGGATTCAAATTTTCATGTCCAGGATAAAGGCGAGCAATGACTTCATTACGAGTTTCGCTCGCTTTAAATGCAGCACGTTTACGCAATGCATTGATATCGGCAATAGCATTATCATATAAGCCTTTACGTCCATAAGCTTCTGCGCGTACTAAATACATTTCTGCTGAACGCATAATAGGTATATCGCGGCCACCATAAGATGTGTTATATGTTAAACGATTCGGATCATCATACTTTATTGAACAAGGTACACCAGTATTCGAGCTTTGTTCCAAACCATAATAGTTGGCACTACCTGCAAATGTATATGTCTTAGTCGCAGCCACAATTTGCGGACGATAATAGTATTTACTGCCATCTTTCATCCAGCGGGCATAAAGAACGAACGGTTGAGCATCTGCTTGTTCTACAGGGATAGCTGTTTCTTTTGTATTTTCCAAAATAGCGAAAGCTAAGTCACCTGCACCCATCTTATGCTCACCTGCAACAGCCTGACGGCCGCCCCATGAATTACGTGTATATGCCGGCAAGATATTGGCATTAAAGTAAGCTGCCTGATTAGCAGTCCAAACATAGGTTGCATTACTAGCATTTTTATAATCATAATAATCAGCATTGGCACCAGGTGTAGAAGCGCCAGTTGTAGTCAAAGCCGTCTTGTATTCCAAACGGAAAGACTTCTGATAACGTGAGTCATTAATTTTATCTGTGAACACATCAAAACCAAAGTCTGAATTATGTATATAAGAGTTCGGTTGTGTTCCATATTCCCAACACCAATTAGGAATACCGTATTTTGCATCAACATAATTACCCACAAACATACATAATGCACGAACTCCATAACGATAGTCGTCACCACTTTCAGAGTAGACAGCATTCAATACATTCTCAGGATTATTTTCACCCGAAAAATCGCCTAATGGATGATTAAATAATGTGCTATAATTAGTTGCTAATGGACAGTTGGCTATAACCTGACTTGAATAATAAATGCAAGAATCCAAATCAGCAGTACCCTTACCTTTGTACAACATGCCTAAGTAAGATTTTTCATTAGAATTATCTATTGATCCATCTGCATTACGTCCATAAACTGTTGTTCCGTAGTCTGCACCTTGTGCACGATTTAAGTAAATTTTTGCAAGCAATTGAGACGCTGCATACTTGGTAATACGTCCGAATTCAGCTGTAGAATAAGATGCCGGCAAATTATCTACTGCATACCGTAAATCACTGATAAGCACTTTATACATTGTTTCAGCAGGAGTACGAGTATATACATAGGTACTTGGTAATGTAGTACTACTAGTTGTTGAGAAGTAAACATCACCTAATACCGTATTCAAATTATAATATGCATATGCACGGTTAAACAAAACTTCAGACAAACGCTGAGCAGCATATGTTGCATTAGTAGCATACTTACCTTTTGCTGCTCCTGAACGAATTGAAGTAATAGCTTTGTTACAGTTATCTATAATCGGATAAAAATTAATCAAAAATCCTGATTGAGCTTTAGACTGATACCCCATAAAATAATTAGCTTGAACCCCTATCGAGCCTGTAGAAGACCATGCAGAAGGAGAATACTCATTTACATCATTATTGCCACTTATTGTGGTACAATCATGGCCAGTTTCAAACATATAAAGCCCCTCTGTATATCCCCATTTTACACGTTCTGAATTATAGGTGCCTACAACCAATTGGTCCAATCCTTGCTCGGTTGCAAAATAATCTTGCGTAATGGTTGATACCATTTCTTCTTTCAAAAAGTCGTCGGTGCAACCCAAACCCATTAAAGAAAGGGCTAGCATACCACCACAAATATATTTTTTCATATTCTTCATATTTAAATTATCAATTAGAATCCAAGTCTTATACCAAATACTAAACTACGTGTGATACAAGTGTTGTTGGTTTGACCACCAATATGACTATTATCAGTCCAGCCAGTAATATCATCTGGGTTAATTCCTGATTTTACCAATTCACTGCCAAAAATAAACGGATTCAACACCTGTGCATAAACCTGTGCACTGTTTGCCCAGACCTTCTTTAGTAAGTTTTGTGGTACTGTATAAGTCAGAGCAATATTACGAACTAACACCATATTACCTTTGGTAAAATTACGAACATAATCAAAAGTAGTTGTACGGGTAGCTGTGGAAGGTTGAGCAAACTTAGCACCTGTATTGGTTGGACTCCATGTATCATTTTCAACACGACGACCAATCGTTTGTGTCAAACCATAATAAGTATTGCCAAAACGACAATAAGTAAAGAAACTAAAGTTCCAGTTTTTATAGGTAAAGGAGTTATTCAAACCGCCAACCCAATTCGGTGATTTTCTATAAACCACTTTATCAGTATTATCGAACTTACCGAAACCATTGTCCATATAAGTAACCGTTTCATTTTTCGTCGTACCATCATCACCTAGATAAGAAACACTTTTTGTAACAGAACCAGTAGTACCACTCGCTACTTCAACAAGATTTTGGTCACAAATTTTATACTGACCGGGTAAGAACGTCAAATTATTACCATTTGCTTTATAAATAGCCATCATACGCCTATCAGCATTTGTATTTTGCCAAATGCGATCGTACTTATAATCATAGTAGATATTAATAGGTTGTCCAACATACCACGGACCATTAGAATCATAAGTTTGATTGCTTGCCAATTGAACAATTTTTTCTTTATTTGTTGAGTATGTCCAATCAGTCTGCCAGGTGAAATCTTTTGTCTTAACATTCACTGTTGACAAAGTAACTTCAAAACCTTTATTCTGCGTTTTACCAACATTACTCTGAACCTGCGCATAACCTGTGATCACGGGCAAAGTTTTGTTCATTAACAAGTCATAAGTGTTTGCAATATAGTATTCAAGGCTACCGCTGATACGCCCCTTTAAAAAAGAAAAATCAACACCTATATTAGTTGAACCTGTCTTCTCCCAACATAAATTATAGTTAGGCATCACATCAGTCTTCGCACCAGTTGTGTTAGTAGCAACATTTCCCACACCAAATGGAATATTCGCATAAATAGATGTACAAGATCCTGAAGTCTGATAAGGACTTACTGAAGAGGAACCTGTAACACCATAACCAGCACGAAGTTTCAACTGGTCTATCCAAGTAATATTCTTAATAAACTTTTCCTGTTCCATACGCCAAGCCAATGCTGCAGAAGGGAAGAAGTCCCATTTATGGCCTTCAGCCAACACAGAAGCGCCATCGTAACGACCTGTTAAAGTCAATAAATACTTATCCATTAATCCATAGTTTATACGGCCCATATAAGATGCACGCGCCCAAGTTGAGTAACCCGAAGATGGAGCATATTTAGCGCTGTTAGCATCAGCTAGATCATACCATAGAGAGGTTGGATAAACCACGTTATATGCACGGATAGCAAGATTTTCCGAACGGCTAGACTCTGCAGATTGCAATAAGGTCACATTTAATTTATGGATATTATTGAAAGTCTTGTTAATATAAACTAAGTTTTCCAATGTCCAAGACAGATTCTGAGATTGTGCATCATAAGCTACACCTGGAGCAGTTGAGTCAAATCCATATGGATTCGAGAAGTTTGCACCATAAGAACTACCAAGGCGTGAGTTACGGTACTGAGCGCCCAAATTAGTTCGCCACTTCAACCACGGAAGGAGAGTAACCTCCGCAAATGAAGAAAAGTTTACAGCATAGTAACGATATTCATTGACTGATGAATTCATATCGCGAAGAATATTATGATAGGCATCACCATCATTTGTAACCAAGACAGAGCCATCTGAATTATATGCAGGAGTCCAAGGCATCAAATTCATAGCCAAGCCATAAGAGTCTTTAGCTACAGTATTTGCAGCGTTACTTACAATACCATAATTCTTAATAGAATGATTTGCATTAATTCCCATGCCTACGGTTATCCATTTTTTAGGAGTAATTTCACCATTAATATTAACTGTATAGCGTTTATAGTTCTGATCAATCATAGGAACGGCCTGATCTAAATAACCTAAAGAAAAATATAATTTAGAATTCTCATTACCTGCAGACAATGACAACTGATGATTTTGTGAAAAAGCTGTATGCGTTGCTAATTTACCCCAATCGGTTGTTGGAAGTTTAGAAGCATCATATACTGGAACCATACTGGCATAACCGGCAGCTTGCTCTGCTGTTGTAGCGGCACGTAGCACAGGAGTACCATTCGCATTAAGCTGATATGCAGAAGCAACAGCACTATCCATATATGACTGGGTACCTAGCCATAGCGCACGGTCACGATTAGGATCGGGAGCTGTTCCATAGGCACCATTATAAGTACCGCCAGTAACTGCTGCTGTACGTCTGTAATCCAACAACTGGCCTGAGTTCATGTAATCAGTTAAAGAACAAAGATTACTAAATGAAAAAGAACCATCGTAACCAATAGTAGCCCTGCCTTTAGTACCTTTCTTTGTACTTATCAAGACAACGCCGTTAGCACCACGAGAACCATAAATAGCTGTAGACGAAGCATCCTTCAAAATTTCCATAGATTCAATATCATTAGGATTGATATCCGCCATAGAACCTGCTGTCAATGGGATACCATCGACTACATACAATGGATCATTACCTGAGTTTATAGAACGGTTACCACGAATGCGAATATCCCCCAGCTCACCAGGTCTGTTATTTGAAGTAATATCCACACCGGATACCTTACCCTGCATAGCCTGTAATGCATTTTGTACGGGGCGTTCTTGAATAGTTTTACTTGTTAAACGAGACATTGCACCAGTCACATCACTTTTCTTTGCTGTACCATAACCAACAACTACAACTTCTTCCAATACCTGAGAATTTTCCTCCAATATTACTTTAACACTAGTTTTACCTGCAACAGGAACACTGTGAGCAATATAGCCAATGTAACTTACTTGCAAAGTTGCATTGTTTGAAACATTTCTAAGAGAGAAGTTACCATCGAGGTCAGTTATAGTACCATTCGAAGTTCCTTTAACCAGAACACTGGCACCAATGATTGGTTCGCCTTTTGCATCAACCACAGAACCTGTGATTGTTTTGTTCTGTGCAAATGCAAATGAAGCTACCGCAGAAAATAAAACTACTAACAAAAGCCTTGGGAACAAACCCAGAAGACTCCGCTGTTTAATTTGCTTTTTGTTTTCCATAAATTAAAATATAAAATTAACTAATTTTTAATAATCAGATACTATTGTTCCATAAAACAATCCCCTAAATACTAAGTACGCTGCAAACATAGGTTAAATGCAGTTTAACAACAATAGACAATCGTACAATTGCATGTATTTTTATAATTTGGGATGATTTAAGCTATTTTATACATTGACATAAACCTCTTGATCTTAAATCTTTTATCCCTTCAGCAACAAATTTTGCTATTTGCATGGCATCGGCTTCTAACGAATGAGTATCATTTGAGCAGTTGAAGCACTCTGAAAACTAAATAATACAGGCAATAAAAATAGCAATAAGATTTTCTTCATGATATATACATTATTAAATGTTTGCACTACAAAGATAGACCGACAGTAGAAATTTAATAATAGATATTTGCTCAGATGAATTATATTAAATGAATACGTATAATATTCCATTTAGAAACTTTATTCTTTCATATATCTTTGCTACTGTTCAATATAGTGGACGTTACCTATTAATAATTGTAACATACAAAATACATTTATATGAAGAAAAGAATACTTATTCCATTTTTACTAATAACTCTGACGTTTGGACAAGCGGTGGCACAGACTCTTCCCAACCGGAATGAGATTTTAAAAGCTACTACGTTAGTTAATGATTATTTCATGAAGAAATATGCTGATCCTAGTATACCTTCTTTCGTTGGGAAAGTGAGACCTAGTAATATATGGACCCGTGGGGTATATTATGAAGGATTAATGGAATTACATTCAATTTTACCTAGAGAGGATTATTATGAATACGCTTACAAATGGGCTGACTTTCATAAATGGGGATTAAGAAACGGAAACACTACACGCAATGCTGATGATCAATGCTGCGGACAGACTTACATTGAACTGTACCGCATACATTCATCGCCTGAGAAACTGAAGAATATAAAGTTATCTATTGATATGGTGGTCAATACTCCTCAGAATGATGACTGGTCGTGGATTGATGCTATACAAATGGGGATGCCTATTTTTGCAAAACTTGGTAATATATTTAAGGAACAGAAGTATTTTGATAAGATGTGGGACATGTATTCATTCTCGCGCAACAAACATGGGCAGAATGGTCTGTACAATCCTAAAGATGGGTTGTGGTGGCGTGATAAGGATTTTGTTCCTCCTTACAAAGAACCAAACGGAGAAGATTGTTACTGGTCGAGAGGTAACGGATGGGTATATGCTGCTTTGGTACGGGTTATGAAAGAGATTCCTGCCAACGAGAAGCACCGCCAAGATTATCTGAATGATTTTATGGCCATGAGTAAAGCGTTGAAGAATTGTCAACGCGAAGATGGATTCTGGAATTGCAGTCTGCACGATCCTAATAACTTTGGAGGAAAAGAGACTTCGGGTACAGCCTTATTTGTTTATGGCATGACATGGGGAATATCAAACGGATATCTGGATAAGAAAGAATATCTTCCTGTTGTAACAAAGGCATGGAATGCCATGGTTAAAGATGCAGTACACCCCGACGGATTCCTGGGATACGTTCAGGGAACAGGTAAAGAGCCTAAAGATGGTCAGCCTACTACTTACGATAAATCTCCTGATTTTGAGGATTATGGCGTAGGTTGCTTTCTTTTAGCCGGATCAGAACTTTACAAATTAAAATAATTCAATAGGTAATAGGTTAAGGTTTAGGATTAATCAGGGTAATGATTAATAGATTAATTGATAGAGAGGAGTGGCTGCGAGGTTACTCCTCTTTCTTTTTTGCATCATTATATATTAATGCGTGAGCGGAACTTATCCCAGCACTCTAAAATCTCCCGCCTATAAATAAAAATATGTAACCGGAGTTTGAGCAAGATAACCTTTTGTATTTTCAATTGTTAAAGTACTATTTCCAAAAGAAATAAGCTGTAATGAAGAATCTATACTATGTAAATGAAAAGAAGATATATTCAGTTATATAAGAATCCGCCACCATATTGTTAATGAATCTAAAACATCTATTAGATTCAACCGTATTTGGAGAGTAAAATCGGCCAGTGAACATAGTTTATGGCAAATTAAACCACTGTAAAAGAACGATAAAACACTTTTTAACTTCATTTTTCTCTAAAAACAAGCAACATCCCGGGTTGTTTTCTGTCCTACTATTTTATTTTCAGAAATAAACACCTGATAATGAGCCGCGGGCAATTTTATACCGCCCCCTTAATATACAAAAAAATGGCATAGTTGCCCGCACATAAAAAAGGGGACTCTCCACTGGTTGTGAATCATCCCCCTGATATTGCATAAAGTATATTACACCTTATACTCTTTTTACTTAAAGACCAAAACGCCGGCTGTAGGTATCTTTGTTTCACCAATAATCACCTTACTTCCTTTTGGTAATTGAAACTCATACGGTTTATCAGAATAGTTAAGAACAATACCCAAACCGTTTCTATATTCCATTGTAACCCCGTAAGGTAAATCCATCACAGGAATATTAAGAGTGGTATATAGCTTAGCCAGAACATCTTTCTCCAATGTTCCATCGTTTGAATCAACACCTACGTAAGTTACCGTTCCTTTTCCCAAACGATGCATTGTTACAGCAGGTTTGCCTTCATAAAATTCATCAGTATATGAGGCCCATACATCAGTATCTTTTCCCGGAATAAGCATTTCACCCCAGGTATTCCAGTTGTATTTCTTATCGCCCATTGTCACCTTTCCCGGATCATTAGGTAAAAGAAGATCGTAGAAGTCTACTTTATTACCTGTCAGGTTATCAATTTTAGAACGGAATGGAGCTTCAAACAATCTTCCGCTACGATCTTTATGGCCTGTACGGCAGGTAAGAATCAGATTACCGCCATTCTTCACATATTCAGTCCAACGGTTAATCAAAGCATCATCTACCAACTGATAAGCAGGTGCAATTAAAACTGGATATGCGCTAAAGTCTTTATCTTCTGTTATGAAATCGACTGGTGCACCAAATGCTTTTAACTGACGATAGTATTTATCCACATGAGCCATTGTATTCCATGTCTCATTTTGTTTCTGACGCTCAATGCTCCATGAGTTTTCATGATTAAAGAGGATTGCGGTTTTGCGAGCCAGATAATCTTTAGGTTTATCTTCGCGAGGAGAATAATCTTTGCGCAATTGTTTAATTTCCTGCATAAACTGCTGATACTCTTTTCCACCCGGAGTAACAGTAACTCCATCAGAACCTACAATTCCGTAATGATATTGCTCTGTGCCATAAAGTGGCTGGCGGTAACGATAGGTGCAAGCAAAGTCACTTCCTCCGGCAAACACACTCCACAACCATAATCTTACAGCTCCCGGAAGTGGCTGAGGGTTAATACTTCCCCAGTTTACCTGCCCGGGTTGAAGTTCCATCACACCATATGTTCCTTTTATCGGACGGAAAAAATCATTGGCAAAAGCTATTCGTAAAGGATCACCTACGCGATATCCCCTTCTTCCAATGCCATCTTTTCCACCATAAACCATGTATCGGGTATAAGAAAGGAAATCAAGATCTTTACTTCCGCCAATGTGACCTTCCTCATAATTAGGAATATAGTTGGTAGTTACCCATTGATTCTTTGCATATTTCTTTATCAGCAGACACTGATCGTTAAGAAAAGAGGTTGTTTGCTCGGCAGCAAAACGGCGATAGTCGAGTATCTGATGATGATTCATAAACATCTGACGCATCTTGGGAAGAGTAATTTCATCAAATGAGCTATACTGTTCACTCCAGAAAGCTGTTCCCCAGGCATCGTTCAGGGTCTTTATATCATTATTATATTTCTTCTTCAGAAAATCCCTGAATGCAAGTTCTGCTTTAGGGTTATAATCAAACTGAACGGCTGGTTCATTGTCCAGCTGCCAACCAATAATACGTGAATCATTTCCATAATGTTGAGCCAGCTTTTCAATCATCTTAAAAGAGAGCTCTCTGTAAAGCGGAGATGCAAACGATGCATGCTGACGTGCACCATGATCCAATACTGTTCCATCTTCTTGCTTTATAAGAATCTCAGGGTATTTTCTACTCAGCCATACCGGAGGGGTGGCCGTTGAAGTACACATTACTACTTTTAATTTATACTTGGCAGCCAAAGCTACTGCTCTATCCAGCCAGGCAAAATCATATTTACCTTCCTGAGGCTCCAGTTGTGCCCAGGCAAACTCGGCAAAGTGGGTAAATTCAAAGCCCAGATCGTGCATCTGTTTAAAATCTCTCTCCCATTGATTTTCATTCCAATGTTCAGGATAATAATAAACTCCTGTCTGGATCAAGTCTTTGTCAGAAAACCAGGACTTTTTATTCTGCGAGAATGCAAAAAGAGCACCTGCACAAAAACAGAGTGTGAGTAAAATAAATCTTTTCATAGTTATTTCTTTAAAATCAATTTTCTTTCAAAAGCTTCTTTAAAACAGAATCTTTAACCTCAAAAGCAGTTCCGTGGCGAGTTCCTTTAGGGAAAGAAACCAAAGAAGAAACATCTTCCCAATGAATACGGTCTTTTGAACGAACAGCCCCATATTTATGTTCACGGTATTTATCAAAATACACATACAAAGAATCGCCAACAACTAAAGGAGAAGGTCCTTCTGCCCAATAATTTCCGGTAATAGGTTCTGAAACCTGAACAGGGAATCCATCTTTTATATTCTTTGTTTTGGTTATACGAATATTCTTTTCGGGAGGATTTGAGTTTTCATTCTTCACGACCATAATCAGTTCGCCACTTTTATCCTTAACTATAGCTGCATCAATAGCACTAAAATCGGGGTCAAAGAACATCTTGGTTTCGGAGAATGTATTAAAATCTTTGGTTGTGACATAATAAATACGATGATTCAACCCCTTTTCACTTGCGCTGGTAGCAACTTCTTTATGCCTTCCGGGAATAGTTGTAGCCCAGAAAATATAATAAGTTTTGGATGGCTTATCATAAAACAACTCAGGAGCCCAACAATTATGTGCTGTAGGTTCATGCATCATTACCGGAATTGCTTTTTGTTCCGACCAGGTTATTAAATCTTTAGAGGAAGCATAACCAATAATCCTATCAGTCCAGCTGGAAGTCCACACCATGTGAAAGGTACCATCCGGTGATTGACATATACTTGGATCTCTCATCAATTTATCTTTTCCAACTGTGGCCGATAAAAATGACTTTCCATTTTTCAAAGCTGTCCATGTTAATCCATCACGACTATAAGCCAAATGAAGACCATCTTCACTATTACCTGTGAAGTATGAGAATAAATATGTTTTTCCTTGCGCAGAAAGTAATGTTAACACAAAGAAAAAAAGGTAAGTAAAAACTCTTTTCATAAAATAATCAAATTAGATAATAAGATATAATAATGTAAACGCAAATATAAACTTATAAAACGAATATTTAAAGAGTTAATGCAAACATTCCATATACAGAGGAATAAAACAAATGTATTATTGTACAAAAAAGCTTTTATAATGGTATATCTATACGAATTTCTATGTTTATGTACAGCTTTCTATTTAACAAAATATGAAAAGACGGTATCTTAGCAACGCAAAATCATTAAGTAAATATTATGAAAAGAATTACTTCATTAATCATTTTATCATTATTATTCGCTCATGTTATATGTGCTCAGAATAGCATCGATCTATCCGGGAAATGGAATTTCCAGATAGATAGACAAGATGCCGGAGTAGTTGAACAATGGTTCAAGAATCGTTTAAAAGAAGAAATTAACCTTCCGGGATCAATGCCTGAGAAATTGAAAGGTGATGATGTTAGTGTTCGCACCAAATGGACAGGGAGTCTTTATGACAGTTCATATTATTATAATCCTTTCATGGAAAAATACAGAATGGAAGGAAATGTTAAATTACCCTTCTTCCTCACTCCCGATAAACATTATGTGGGCGTAGCCTGGTATCAAAAGGATGTTATCATACCTTCATCCTGGAAAGGGAAACGCATAGTTCTTTCACTGGAACGTCCTCATATAGAAACTACAGTTTGGGTTAATGATAAGAAAGTAGGAATGCAAAACAGTCTTTGTGTTCCTCATGTATATGATCTTACCAGTTATCTTCGTGCAGGCAAATGTAGGATTTCAATCCGCATAGATAATCGTTTGAAGGAGATTAATGTAGGCCCCGATTCACATAGTGTAACAGACCAGACACAGGGTAACTGGAATGGAATTGTAGGAAAAATTAATCTGACTGCAGGTTCTACCATTCACTTTGATGACATACAGGTTTTTCCTGATGTAGCAAATAAGAAGGCTTTGGTTAAGATACAGTTAATATCAGATAAACTTAAGAATGTATCTGCAAAAGTGACACTTTCCGCTCAAAGCTTCAATTCTGAAAGAACTCATACTCCTCTACCTGTTTCAAAGAATATTGTGATTAAGAACGACACTCTTTCTCTTGAAATGGAACTTCCTATGGGAGATGGAATGTTAACCTGGGATGAATTTGACCCTGCATTATACAAATTAAAAGCTAAGATTGTATACGGAGATAAGAGTGACGAGAAAGAAGTTCAGTTTGGTATGCGTGACTTTTCTATAAAGGGTAAATACTTTTATGTGAACGGTAGCAAGACAGTACTTCGTGGAACAGTTGAGAACTGTGACTTCCCTTTAACCGGATATGCTCCTATGCAGGTTGGAGACTGGGAAAGAGTGTTCCGTATTTGCAAGAACTATGGATTAAATCACATGCGTTTCCATTCTTTCTGCCCACCAGCAGCTGCATTTGAGGCAGCAGATTTAGTTGGTTTTTACCTTCAACCTGAAGGACCAAGCTGGCCAAATCACGGACCAAAGCTTGGAATGGGACAACCTATTGATAAATATTTGATGGACGAAACCATCCGTATGGCTAAAGAATATGGCAACTATCCATCTTTCTGTATGCTTGCCTGCGGTAATGAACCATCCGGACGCTGGGTTGCATGGGTTAGTAAATTTGTAGATTACTGGAAAGCAAAAGATTCTCGCAGAGTATACACCGGCGCTTCCGTGGGTGGTAGCTGGCAATGGCAACCAAAAAGCCAATATCATGTAAAAGCTGGAGCACGTGGACTGGATTGGGTCAATTCTAAACCTGAATCAATGTCCGACTATCGTGCAAAAATTGACTCAGTGAAGCAACCTTATGTTTCTCACGAAACAGGACAATGGTGTGTTTTCCCTGATTTTGATGAAATAAAAAAGTATACTGGCGTTAATAAAGCCAAGAACTTTGAGATATTCAAGGATTTGCTTGAAGCTGGTAGCATGGGAAATATGGGACATGACTTTATGATGGCTTCGGGAAAGCTTCAGGCTTTGTGTTACAAGAATGAAATTGAAAAAACATTGCGCACACCTGATTACGCAGGATTCCAGTTATTAAGTCTGAATGACTATTCTGGTCAGGGAACAGCCTTAGTGGGTCCGCTGAATGTGTTCTGGGAAGAAAAGGGATACATCAATGCGCCTGAGTTCCATCGTTTTTGCAGCCCTATAGTTCCTCTGGCAAGATTACAGAAATTTGTTTATAAGAATAATGAAACCTTTCAAGCAGATATTGAAATTGCCAATTTTGGCAAGAGTGAATTAAAAAATGCAAAGACTACTTATAAGATAACAGATGAATTCGGTAAAGTATTCTCTAAAGGTATCGTTAGCACTAAAGATATTCCAGTAGGCAGCTGCTTTAATCTGGGTTCTGTGAAATTTGCACTCTGCTCAATAGAGAAAGCTCAGAAGTTAAATCTGGAAATTGCAGTTGAAGGTACAGAAGCAGTGAACGATTGGAACTTCTGGGTATATCCTGCAACCGTGAATATGGATAAGGGATCTGTTTACGTTACTGATTCAGTAGACGAAAAAGCTACAGAGATATTAAAGAATGGTGGAAATGTACTACTTACTGCTGCCGGAAGAATTACTTATGGAAAAGAGGTTGTACAGTATTTCACTCCTGTATTCTGGAATACTTCATGGTTTAAAATGCGTCCTCCACACACAACTGGAATCTTTGTGAACAATTACCACCCTCTTTTCAAGAACTTCCCGACGGATTATTACAGCAACCTGCAATGGTGGGAACTGCTAAACAAAGCTCAGGTTATACAGTTTACTGATTTCCCTGCCGATTTTCAACCATTGGTGCAAAGCATTGACACCTGGTTTGTAAGCCGTAAAATAGGAATGCTCTTTGAAGCGAAAGTATTAAATGGCAAACTGATGATGACAAGCATGGATATAAAATCGGATCCAGATAACAGGATTGTTGCACGTCAGATGTATAAAGCTATTTTAGATTATATGAATTCCGACAATTTCCGTCCTCAAACGGTTATTCCACTCCAGACTATAAAGGATTTGTTTACTAAAAAAGCAAAGAAGGTTGACATGTTTACAAAAGATTCACCGGACGAGTTAAAGCCAGTGAAGGGAGATAAAGGTATTTAAAGATAAAAAGAATAAAATATGAAATTTAAATTATTAGCTATCGTTCTATTAATGAGTTCTTTTTGTGCTGCACAGAAAAAACAGTTTAAGTTCGATTTTACATCAGAAAAGGCTCCAAAAGGATATATAAAAATAGATCCTTCAAGCAGATATACTAACGAAAAAGGATACGGATATGATCTACAGCCTTCTTCAGCAGGAGAAAACAAGCCTTTTTATTTTTCTGTTCAGGTTCCGGATGGTAATTATAAAGTGACCATAAGAATTGGATCTAAAAATAAAGCAGGAATAACAACTGTGAGAGGAGAATCACGCCGTCTTTTCATCGAGAACCTCCCTACTAAGAAAGGAGAAGTTATTGAAAAAACATTTATTATAAATAAGCGTAATGCTAAGATCAGTGAGAACGAATATGTAAAAATCAAAGCACGGGAAAAGAAGAAGCTCAACTGGGACGATAAACTGACTTTGGAATTTAATGGAGACGATGCTCTTGTAGAAACAATCACCATTGAGAAAGTAAATAATGTTCCTACTATTTTCCTTTTCGGAGACTCTACTGTGGTAGATCAGGATAATGAACCTTGGGCAAGCTGGGGACAAATGATTACCCGATTCTTTGACGAGCATGTTTGCTTCGCCAACTATGCAGAATCAGGAGAATCAGCTAACACTTTTATTGCTGCTGGAAGACTTAAGAAAGCTCTGACTCAGATGAAAGCCGGCGATTATATCTTTGTTGAATTTGGCCACAATGATCAGAAACAGAAAGGTCCGGACAAAGGTCCTTACACCTCATACTTTAATAGTCTTCGTACATTTGTGACCGAAGCCAAAGCACGGGGCGCACATCCTGTATTAGTTACTCCAACTCAAAGAAGAAGCTTTAATGAGCAGGGTAAAATAATGGATACTCATGGAGAATATCCTAATGCAATGAAAAAACTGGCTCGTGAAGAGAATGTTCCATTAATTGACCTCAACGCCATGACTCGTACACTTTATGAAACATGGGGAGTGGAGCCCTCAACAAAAGCATTTGTGCACTATCCTGCCAATACTTATCCAGGGCAAACACAGGCTCTGGCAGACAATACCCATTTTAATCCTTACGGAGCATACGAAATATCCAAATGTATCATTGAAGGGATGAAAGCAAACAAACTGGATATTATTAAGTATTTAAGAAAAGACTATAGGCCATTCAATCCTCAAAAACCGGATGCCATTGATTCTTTTCATTGGAACCAAAGTCCTTTCACTGAAGTAGAGAAACCTGACGGTAATTAAAATAAAAGTAAAGTAGAAAAGTATGAAGAAGAGTTTTTTAGTTTCTCTGTTTGCCATTTTAGTTACCATATGTATGGCTCAGGAAAAAGCAATCCCCTCTTTTAAATGGGCAGGGGATAAGAAAAAGCATGATCTTTCCTGGGCTTTGAAGGTGGGAGCAAGAACACACCCTAATAATAAAGCCTTTAATGTGAAAAATTATCAGGCTGTAAACGATGGAAAGACTGTATGCACCAAACAAATACAAAATGCAATTGATGCATGTAGCTCCAATGGAGGAGGAACTGTAACTTTTGAATCAGGGAACTACCTGACAGGTGCTCTGTTTATAAAAAAGGGAGTAAACTTGTGCATAGGCAAAGGTGTTACTTTGATGGCAAGTACAGATATTAATGACTATCCGGAATTCAAATCACGAATTGCAGGAATTGAGATGGTTTGGCCTGCAGCAGTAATTAACGTACTTGACCAAAAGAACGCTGCCATTTCAGGAGAAGGAACACTGGACTGTCAGGGAAAAGTCTTCTGGGACAAGTACTGGGAAATGCGAAAAGAATATGAGAAACAAGGCCTTCGTTGGATTGTGGATTATGACTGCAAACGAGTAAGAGGTATCTTAATTTCAAACAGCTCGGATGTTTCTCTTCAAGGTATTCATGTCATGAGAACGGGCTTCTGGGCAGTTCAGGTATTATACTCCTCATACTGTACTATCAATGGAATAAATGTCAATAATAACATTGGTGGCCATGGCCCAAGTACGGACGGTATTGATATTGATTCTTCCACGAAAATTCTCATCGAGAACTGCGATATTGACTGTAATGATGACAATATTTGCATTAAATCGGGAAGAGATGCTGACGGACTAAGGGTTAACCGCCCCACGGAATATGTGGTTATCCGCAATTGCATTACTCGCAAAGGAGCTGGATTAATCACCTGTGGAAGCGAAACATCAGGTTCCATTCGCAATATTCTGGCGTATAATATGAAAGCATACGGAACTTCTTCTGCTCTTCGTATCAAATCGGCCATGAACAGAGGCGGTACTGTGGAAAATATTTATATGGACAATGTAAAAGCCGATAGCGTGGGCAGTGTCTTGGCAGCCGACTTAAACTGGAACCCAAGTTATAGTTACTCTGCTTTGCCTGAGAAATATGTAGGAAAAGAGATTCCCGCACACTGGAAAATTATGCTAACTCCGGTAGTTCCTGCAGAAAAAGGTTATCCGCATTTTAAAAATGTGTATCTTTCGAATGTAAAAGCTCAAAATGCAAAACAGTTTATTTCAGCTTCCGGCTGGAACAGCAAATTAAAGCTGGAACACTTTTATCTGTATAACATCAAGGCTGAAGTTAACGAAGCTGGAACAATTACTTTTACTGATCATTTCAGCCTGAAAAACATAAAACTAAAGGTATCTGATAAGAGTAAAGTAAAACTTAAAGAGAATACAAATCTTAAGACAAATATTCTGTATGAATAAATTAAATAGAATCATTTTTGCAATACTATTCATCTTTACCGGCATTCACGCTTATGCCGGTGAAGATGGTAAATTCTCAATTGTATTAAGTGGTACACAAACTCAACCCAGAGTGCTGGCATGTAAAACACCGGAGTTCTCATTCCACTTTCCTCAAATGGCAGGGAACTTCAAACTGGGACTCATCTCTGGCCAGAAAAGTCTTTGGTGCAGTGAAATGAAGAATGTAAAACTTAGCAAGAAAGACGGCAAATTGACTTATACCCTGGAAGATAATCTACTGAAAGAAGGAAAAGTAATTGTTCGGGTTGCAAAATTAACTGATAGCGATGGCTTCGTTATGGAAGTTGAAGGAGTAAATTTACCTGCAGGGCTCGACCTATTCTGGAGCTTTGGAGGTAGTTATGCAAAGGTTCTTCCTAATAAAACAAACAGCGATCTTAAGCCGGAATACTGCAAAGACAATGTATTTAGTGTAGAAGGTAACGCATTCACCGTTTATTACGGCGAAAGTCTGGACTTGAAAGTGGTTCAGGCTATTGTTCCTGAGGAATCGGACATAAGATTATCTGATGCACATAAACAGACTAGCCCGCTGACTTTTCATGAATCAGGAAAGAGAACTGATGCTCCTGCACTTACCGGAACCAGTAAATTGATCAACGGCAAGCTTTATTTCTGCTTTTACACCCAAAATACAAAGGCAGACTATAACAGCTTTATGATACCTGAACTATTTAAAAAGGAATTTTAATCTATGAGACAGTCTAAAACATACATCCTGTTCATACTCTTCATTATAGCAGGAGCATTCCATCTTCATGCGAAGATATACAACGTAAAAGATTTCGGAGCTAAAGGCGACGGGAAAACAATCGACTCTCCTTCTATCAATCAGGCTATTCTAAGCGCATCCAATGACGGAGGAGGTACAGTCTATGTTCCTTCGGGAGAGTATACTTGCTATTCTATCCGTCTGAAAAGCCATATTACTCTTTTTTTGGAATCGGGTGCTCGTATTGTTGCTGCCTTTCCCACAAAAGATCAGGGATATGATATTGCCGAAGCTAACGAATTTTATCGCTATCAGGACTTTGGTCACAGTCACTGGCAGAACTCTCTTATATGGGGTATCGGACTGGAAGATATAACAATTTGCGGTCCTGGACTAATTTACGGTAAAGGGTTATCCCGTGAGGAAAGCCGCCTGGCCGGAGCAGGGAACAAGGCTATCAGTCTGAAGAACTGTAAAAATGTAAATATCAAAGATATCTCCATGCTTCATTGCGGGCACTTTGCCTTACTTGCAACAGGCGTTGATAATCTTAGCGTACTGAACCTGAAAGTAGATACCAACCGTGACGGATTCGATATTGACTGCTGCAAAAATGTGCGAATCACAGACTGTAGCGTAAACTCTCCATGGGATGACGCTATTGTTTTGAAAGCATCTTATGCTTTAGGAAATTTCAGAGATACAGAGAATGTAACTATCACTGGTTGTTTTGTGTCTGGTTTTGATCAGGGGACCTTGCTGAAGGCAACTTACGAGAGAGATGAGCCACAGGCTCCCGATCATGCATATGTATGTGGAAGAATAAAACTGGGAACTGAATCGAGCGGTGGATTTAAAAACATTGCAATAACCAACTGTGTCTTTGACCGATGCAGGGGTCTGGCTTTGGAAAGTGTTGACGGTGGACATTTGGAAGACATTGTGGTAAGCAACATCACCATGCGCGACATTGTAAATTCACCAATCTTTCTTCGTCTGGGTGGACGTATGAGAAGTCCGGAAGGAACACCCGGAGGAAGCATGAAAAGAGTGCGTATCAGCAATGTAAATGTATATAATGCCGATTCTCAATACTCTTCCATCATTAGCGGAGTGCCCGGAAGTATTATTGAAGACATTTCTCTGAATGACATCCACATTTATTATAAAGGTGGTTACAGCAGCGAAGACGGAAAGATAATTCCTCCTGAGCAAGTGAAGATCTACCCAGATCCATTGATGTTTGGCACCATTCCTGCTTCGGGTTTTTACATCCGTCATGCAAAAAACATCACGTTCAACAATATTGATTTCCATTATGAAAAATCCGACGGACGTCCGTTGTTTGTTACTGATGACGCAACAATGATAGAATATAATAGAATCACTGTAGACGGAGTAAAGCACTAATTAGCAAGATTTCATTTTTCCTTATATTACTGACAAGATCGTCCTGCAATAAATAAAGTTGTTTATTTAACCGAAATAACTTAGAATTCATTATTTTTGCATTATCGAATCAGATTAATATAAGGAAAAATGAACTACGGATTTGTAAAAGTGGCTGCAGCAGTGCCACCGGTAAAAGTAGCCGATTGCCAGTATAATGCTGAACAAATTGAGAAAATGATAATTGAAGCCGAAGAAAAAGGTGTTCAGATTATCGCTTTTCCCGAACTATGTATCACCGGATATACCTGCGCTGACCTGTTTGCACAGGAACTTCTGCTGGAAAAAGCAGAAATGGGATTAATGCAAGTGATGAATAATACCCGCCTACTGGATATTATTTGTATTGTAGGTATGCCGGTTGCGACAAATACCATCCTTTTGAATGCCGCAGTTGTTTTTCAACGTGGAAAGATTCTCGGTGTAATTCCAAAAACCTATTTACCCAATTATAAAGAATTCTACGAACAGCGCTGGTTTACCTCTGCCAGAGATGTGATTGACAAATCAGTACGTCTTTGCGGTCAACTGGTACCTGTTAGTACTGACATACTGTTTGAGACTCCCGACGCATGCTTTGGCGTAGAGATATGTGAAGACCTCTGGTCTGTCATCCCTCCAAGTTCCAAACTGGCTCTGAAAGGTGCAGAAATACTTATTAACCTTTCAGCCGATAATGAAGGTATAGCCAAACACAACTATGTTCGTTCACTCATCAGTCAACAATCGGCCCGTTGCATTGCCGGATATATATTTTCTTCCTGCGGTTTTGGTGAATCAACCACCGATGTGGTCTTTGCAGGTAATGGATTAATTTATGAGAATGGATCTTTACTTGCAGAATCTAAACGTTTCTGCCTGGAAGAACAGCTTATTATTTCGGAAATAGATGTGGAACGCTTGCGTACGGAAAGACGTATTAACACCACTTTCTCTGCAAACAGCGGCGATTATAAAAATACAGATACCATCCGTGTTATTACAGAGATAACTAATAGCAAACCATTAAATTTTACTCGTAAAGTTGAAGCTCTGCCTTTTGTGCCAACAGGTAGAACGCTCAATGAAAGATGTGAAGAGATATTTGAAATACAGGTTTCAGGATTGGCTAAACGAATTGTCCACACTCATTCAAAAACAGCAGTTATCGGTATCTCAGGTGGGCTTGATTCCACACTCGCGCTATTGGTTTGCGTGAAAACTTTTGATAAGCTAGGATTTTCACGTAAAGGCATTCTGGGAATAACAATGCCAGGATTTGGAACCACAGATCGTACTTACAACAATGCGATAAATCTGATGAAGGAATTGGGCGTATCTATCCGCGAGATAGATATTAAAGCAGCCTGCATTCAGCATTTTAAAGATATTAATCACGATATAAACGTGCACGACGTTACTTATGAGAACTCACAGGCGAGAGAACGCACCCAAATTCTAATGGATATCGCAAACCAAACAGGTGGTATGGTTATTGGAACCGGTGATCTTTCAGAACTTGCATTGGGATGGGCCACGTATAACGGTGACCACATGTCGATGTACGGAGTAAATGTAAGCATTCCAAAGACATTGGTTAAGCATTTGGTGGACTGGGTTAGCCAGAATGAAGTAGAAGAAGATGCAGCCGTTATCTTAACAGATATAGTAGACACTCCTATCAGTCCTGAACTTATCCCGGCAGACGAGGATGGCAATATCACGCAAAAGACAGAAGATCTGGTTGGTCCATACGAACTACACGACTTCTTCCTCTATTACACTATGCGTTTTGGTTTCCGGCCGGCTAAAATATATTATCTGGCAAATATTGCTTTCGGTGGAAGATACGACAAAGCAACAATCAAAAAATGGCTGAATACATTTTTCCGTCGTTTCTTTAATCAACAATTCAAACGCTCTTGCTTACCCGATGGTCCTAAAGTGGGAAGCATCTCCATTAGTCCCCGAGGCGACTGGCGCATGCCAAGTGATGCAAGCTCAGCTCTGTGGTTGAAAGAGACTGAAGAACTATAATATCGTTCTGATAATAAATAATAAGCAGCAGAAAATGCTCCCTGTTTTTTGCTATAATAGAGGGTGGAAATAATCTTTCCACCCTCTATTATCGATTATCAGTGTATTATTTCATCTTTTCTGCCTTATAAACACACTATTAAAATACAGCTAGAAATTAGTTTCTCGTCTTCTTGAATTCTAATTAAACTATTTCCTCGCCTTTATACTTCAGAATTTAACAGGTTATTTTGTCCAGTTTATCTAGTTGCATTTTTATTTATTCACGAATTATTTTTGAGAGCAACGATTTGTTCCGCTCACAGGTGAACTATACACATTGGTAAGCTGTTTTTATTTTAGCAAATTCAAGAATATATTTTCTGATATTATTTATATTCAATCTGATTTTTATATTTATTGTTCGTATTATTGAAATAATTTATTTATATAGTATTTGCCATAATTACTATCAATTTATTTACATAATAAGTCATAATAATACTGTATAAAAGCATTTAATATTCAAACATAATATACTTATTGTTATAATTTTAACTAATACATATTGCAAATTATTATCTAGTAATTAAATATATAAAGTAAAATTAATTCCTCTGATAATCATTGCTTTTACAGAAAATAAAATATACCTTTGTGCCGTTTTAGTAAAATACATATATCAAAGAGTAGATTTATGCAGTGCTATATATCTATTTGTTTGTTTTTTAACTTGAATCAGGTATAAATAATCATACGTCCCAATCATAAGGAAAATGGAACGAGTTAGAAACATTTTCGTAATGAAGCCTGAAATAAATTTAAGACTATGAAATTAATAACGCAACTCTTATTCCTATTAAACACCGCTTTCTGGATTGGATTTGGTGCAATTTGCTGGTACTTCACAGGAAGTACTCTTGGATGGGTTGCATTAGTAGGATTTATCATCTTTCTTGTAGCGTGGAGAATAAGTAGTGAAGTTGTAAATATGCCTTTAGAAGACTTCACACAATTAGAATGGTATGTTTTTATTAAAAAATTTGAATGGTCAAATGTTGCTTCTTTGATTGGAATTGGATTATTCATGTTTATATGCATCGTCTTTAATTTCTTCCAGATGAGAGCATTTCTAAATTTAAGTGCGTCCTGACTTTTTTTGGAGAAACAGTTTCTCTATTACAAACCAATTTTCTTTAGCATTACTATCTCTAAAAGATTGGCTATAAACAAATTGAGTTAAACAGTAATACTTATTAATGCAAATAGCCCAATTTTTTCTTATATCGAGTTAACATTAACTTGCATTTATCATTATTAATAGTTAATATTGTATATTATTGACTTAAGAATGAGAAATCTAAATGGATATTCATAGCTCTGAAAATAGTATTTGGAAAGCTTTTTTATCGGGAGACGAAAAAGCTTTCTCTGCCTTATACTATATGTATGCCAATATATTATTTTCATATGGCCACAGAATAGTCAATGACAGAGAAATGGTGAAAGATGCTATTCAGGAACTGTTCATTAAGTTATATCACAATCGGGAAAACCTTAATGATACAGAACATGTAAAGTTCTATTTATTCAAAGCATTAAGGAACAGATTGATCTCAAAACTGGAATCACGCGCACACATCTCTTTAGATGCAGACAATGAATTACTTTTTCAAATAGAAATAGCGATGCAAGAAGAGGACGATCCTGATGAGATATTCTCGGAAGATCAGAAAAAAGAGCTATCCCGTGCCATGAAAACACTTACATCACGCCAACGGGAAGCTATTTATCTCAGATATATCCGTGAAGTACCTCTTGAAGACATTGCATCAATGCTTAATATGAACTATCAATCTACTCGTAACCTCATTCACCGTTCCATTCTCAAATTAAGAAAAGAACTTTTGATAGCAATCTTCATCCTCTTGCAAAGTTATTTAAACAATTAGTATCAAAGCTACCTTTTATTGCTTTATAATATACGTTTTTTTGTCTACTCCTACTCCTTTTATCGTGAGTGATTTCCATTGAGAAGGCATTGAACTCTTTTTCTGAATAATACCATTAGGAGTTATTTCTAATCCGCCGAATCCCATCATCACAGTTTGTAAAAGACCACCAGCACCAGTAATAAAGTAAGGGTTACTTCCACCTTTTGTCTCAGCAATAATACGAAATGGAGGATTAAGATTAGGGACATAGGCATCTTTAAAGAAATGGTAAGCCTTTTCCTTATCACCCAACCGTGCATACAATAAAGAGAATATGGCCTGCGTCATTGCCGGTGTATCTTTCTCTGGAACACGGACTTCATAATATTCCAGATCTCTCTTTATCTGTGCAGGTTCCTTAATAATACCCAATGGATAGGCCAGCAAGTTTACATCAGCCTGTTTTATGCCTTCACCATTGTATGTTTTATGTTCTTTGGTAACCATATTATCAAACTTATGGATCACTATTCTCTGAGCTACTTCCATCCAGTGTTTATCCACTTTTTCCTGAAGAATTCCGGCAGCAGTTGCAGCAACCTCAAGATTAATCCGGGCTACGCCATTAGTGAATGCATCGTTGTCTATATTCTCTGCCCACTCATCAGCTGCAACAACATTGCGTATCTCGTAATTACCTTCCACATTTCTTTCAACACGATCTAACCAAAATTCTGCAGTAGCCCTAATAATAGGGAATCCCTTTTCTTTCAGCCACTCCTTATCTTTTGTCACCAGATAATAATTCCATGCAGCCAATGCCACACATCCAGAGATATGATGTTCAAATGTACCGGAAAGAGCCCATACCGGAGTTTCTTCAAAACCTGAATCCGAACTTTCCCATGGATACATAGCACCCCGGAATCCATGTTCAAAAGCATTTTTCTTCGCCGCTTCCAGTCTATCAAAACGATAATCTACAAAAGAACGAGCCATTTCAGGATGAAGCATAAGCAGGGCAGGAAACATCCATGTATCAGCATCCCAAAAGATATGTCCGTTGTAACCCAATCCCGACAATCCCATTGGAGAGATGGAAAGAGCAGACCCTTCTCTGACAAAAGAGTACAAATGATACATCATGTTATGCACATCCTGTTGTGCCACAGGATCCCCTTCAATAGTAATATCACTGTCCCAAAGTTTATCCCACTCCTGTATATGTTTACTCAATAACCTATCGCTTCCTTCCAGACGAGCAAAGATAGTGAGTCTTTCAACCTCATTCAGCGGATCCGGATGATAAGCTGAAGTAATAGTGGAACCAACCAGTGAAAAATGATATTTCACACCAGCCTTGAGCTCTTTGGTAAACTTCATTGAATGATTATCGCTGTTTGGTGTAGTATGAACAATCTGAGGCTCCTCTCCTCTTTTTTCAGGAAAAATAAAAGTTGAAGATGCACAAATCTTAAGCTTCCCAGTAGGACTGGACGCAGAAGAAGTGAGTAAAGCAATGCTTACATGCTTACGATTTATCTGGTTATAGTAATTCCTTGAATCTTTAAAAGCATCGGGCGTTTCCAGAATATTTGTAGCCGTAATGGTTATATCCTTTAAAGGAGTAATTGTAATGTCTAGCATTGCCGAGAAAGGTAACTGCCTGAGAGCAAGATATGAATATTCAATCTCCGCTTCATCTTTGTATGTAAACAAAGATGTTTGCATTCCCTTTTTCATATCAAGCACCTGCCTGAACCCTTTTATATTATTGTTATTAATGCCATTTCCATTAATGGACAGCTGCATATTAAGCATATTAAAACCATTCAGGAAATTACTGACCCGTCCACGTCCATAAAGGTCATAACTACCTGCCAATATTACACTTGATACTTTTAATGGCTGCGGAGAGGAAACCAATCCCAGCATACCATTAGCCACAGTAGCCCCGAAATAGTTATCCGGTTCAATATTATTAGCCTCAACACGCCACGGATCCTGTGCATAAAGGTGAGAAGCCAACAATATAATAATACCTATAAAAAAACCAAATTTCTTCATATACTGTTTTTCAGATTAATAGATTCTATAAATTCCGTAAGAAAGAGGTCCGGCTGATACTTTCAGCATACCGTTCTGATAAATTACATTTTTATCCTTTGAACTACCTAATACAGGTAGCACTTTTTTTATTGTTTTGTTATAATTCAAAGAAACAGCAGTATACTTTCCTGAAGGATTTACCACAATAATAAAAGCCTCATCACCCAGCCTACGTTCATAAATCAATGGATAGCTATTTTCTTTCGATTGCAAGAACTTAATTTCACCACGACTCCCCAATGCTGCATTTTTGCTACGCAATGCTATCAACTCTCTGGTAAATAAAAGAAGCGACGAAGGATCTTTCTTCTCTTTTTCAACCGTAGGTCTGTCAGCCTTTTGATCAATAGGCAGATAAACAGAGTTACTTTTTCCCGATGAGAATCCGGCATTTTCAGAGTCGTCCCATTGCATTGGTGTACGTGATCCGGCACGATTTCCTTTGGTCAGCATACTACCTTCTTTATTGGGCAATCCATCTATAAACCGCATTCCAATCTCATCCCCATAATAGACCAAAGGCACTCCCGGTAAAGTCATTAAGAAAGTCATCACTGTTTTTAATTGAGGCACCGTATTTCGGTCTCCGCAGCAAGGACGTTGAAAGTCATGATTGGCAGTGGGTACACAAATATACCCATTCTCCCCTACCGTACTAAGCTGTGTTGTCAAATTCTTGATAAAATAATCAGGAGAACCAACTCCCTTCACATCAAAATAACACGTATCACGTCTGTAAGTTCCTGTATTATTAAAAAACATTGTGTCATACCCGCTCTTTCTCAAATGAATAATGAAATCCATCATAAACCCCACCTTGATTGCCAACTGAGGATTTCCCCATTCTGCCAAAAGTATTCCTTCGGGAAACTTATCCTGAAAATGCATTCTGATTTCTCCCCACAAGTTAGTGGTTTCAATCAGGTCCGGATCTTTTTTTACCAATGAGCCGGCCATGTCTACTCTGAAACCGTCACATCCCATATTCATCCAGTAATCCATTATATTCATAAGTTCCTTGCGGGTACTCTGAGGCCCCTCAGCAGTAACAGGTTCTTCCCACGGACAATTAGGATCGGGCTGTCCATAACCATAGTTTAATGCAGGCTGACAATCAAAGAAGTTTTTCATATAAGTACCATTCCTCTCAAACCTACCAGACACAAACTTTTCGGGTTTTACCGTCGAGTCGTTCGTCCAGATATATCGATCGGAATAATCATTCTTTTTCTTTTCCTGAGAAGCCTTAAACCACTTGGACTCAATGGAAGTGTGACCTGCCACTAAATCCAGGCAAACTTTCATATTACGTTTATGAGCTTCATCAAACAAACGTTTCAAATCTCCATTTGTACCATATCTGGGAGCAGCTTTATAAAAATCAATTACATCATATCCAGCATCCTGAAAAGCCGATTCAAAACAAGGATTAAGCCAGATAACATTGCAACCCAGCCACTTGATATAGTCTAGTTTTTCTATAATTCCTTGAAAATCGCCAATACCATCTCCATTAGTATCTTTATAACTTTGTGGATAAATCTGATAAAACACAGCTGTTTTCATCCATTCGGGAAGAGGCTTAAATTTTGCCTGAGCTGATGCAAAACAGCTTAAAAATAAAAGAAATATACTTAGTTTAAAACTTGTTTTCTTAATCATTATCATACTATTTATGAAGTAAACAATAGGGTATAAAAAGGACCTCGTCCTTTATTCATTGGATGAGGCCCTTTAAGAGAATGGTTAGGTATTTACAGAGCTTCGCTGTATTTAGGATTTTGCGTTAATTCCGGATTTGCTTCAAGAGCAGATAATGGAATTGGAAACAATATTTTATAAGTCGGAGTCTCCAATTTTTCATAACGGGCATTGCAATATTTGCCAAAACGTATCAAGTCGTTACGACGTGATGGTCCATCCCAATAAAATTCATATGCTCTTTCATTTAATATCTTAGTCAAATTCAATTCAGACGCAGAATAGGTCTTAACATTTCTCTTACTTCTAACCGCATTGATATCTGCCAAGGCTGTAGCATCTCCTTTACGGAACTTAGCTTCAGCACGCATCAAATAAATATCGGATAAACGATAATATTGGAAATCGTTTTCACTACTGCTTGTATAAGTTGAAGTAGGATCCGGTGCATATTTCACAACGCGTGCACCTTGAGCTTCACTAGAATTCTGAACACTAAATTCCGGAGTAAAGATTAATGGCTGACCAGCACGGGTTTTCAAAGCTGATCCATCAACTCCATATTGTTGACCTACAAGAATACCTAAATTAAATCCTACCTGGCTTTTCAATCTTGAATCCTGATAACGAGGATCTGTAGTATCCCATATACTTAAAAAATCAGGAGTAGTACAACAGCCATTCCACATATTCTTGAAACTTCCGAAAGTCTGATTGTAATGCAAAGTAATGTTTAACCATGGAATACCACCAATACCCGCAGCACAATTATAAGGAATAGGTAAAATAGATTCTGTCTGATCAGAATACTTTTCATTTGATGCTAAATAAAGTTTCCAGTAATCATCTGCCAATGTATACTTTCCGGAACCAATAATATCATCACATAATGCAATCACTTCATCCCATTTTGCGGTACCATCACTAAACGCAGGCGCAGTACCTGTATATACCTGATAATTCAGATAAATCTTAGCCAATAAAGTTTGAGCAGCAGCTTTAGTTATACGTCCATAAGGTACGTCTCCTTTCTTCTTAAGTACCGGAATAATATCATTCAAGTCCGCAATTAGTCGCTCCAAAGCTTTTGGGCGATCTAAAATCTGTGGAGATTTTGAATAGTCCAGTTCTTCATACTCACGGAATGGAAAATGTCCGAAACAGTCCATAAGATGATAAATGCATAAAGCCCTTATAAATTTAGCTTCCGCAATATATCCTGTAATCTCATCCGTTTGTTCAAGCTTCGATAAATATTGCATTGCTACATTACATTTGGTAATGCCTAGCATAAAACTATTCCATGTATTCTTTATATAGCCGTTCTTACTATCATAGTCATGAGTGAAAAGTGTACGATAATCGGCACTATTCCAATCGGTTCCACGGGTTGGAAAGACCACCTCATCTGTTACGCTTTCTAAGACCAACCATACTCCTGAGCGGCTTTGTAAATCTCTTAGGTATGCATAAGCCGGTGCAATAAGCATCTGAGCATTTTTGCTGTCGGACACAATCGTTGAACCATTTTGTTCATTTAAGATTTCCTCTTTCAGATCAGTGCAAGAGGCTGCCATCAACATAAAAGCCGAGGCGAATATAATACTAATTCTTTTCATAATTTGTCAATTGATAAAAGTTAGAGATCAACAGTAACACCAAAAGTAAAGCTTCTTGCCATAGGATAGGTTGTCCATCCGATTCCTAGCGAGGGAACACCATTGGAAGCACGTGAGGCATTTACTTCAGGATCATATCCGGTATATTTGGTAAGTACGAACAAGTTATTACCTGTTGCATATACTCTTAAACCGGAAATCCATTTATTCTTTTTCATATCAAATGTATATCCAATATTGGCACTTGACAATCGGAGATAAGATCCGTTCTCAATGTAACGACTTGAGAAGTCAAGTACATTATTCAATGATTCCGGTAATTTAGTGGCATTAACAGTAGTATTGAATCCCTTTGAGAAAAGACTTAACTGATCCATTACGTTAGCCAGGTTGTTATACACATCATTACCTACAACACTATTGAAAAAGAGGCTAAGGTCAAAACCTTTCCATGATAAACTGGTATTAAAGTTTAAAGTAAAATCAGGCTGAGCATTTCCAATGCATTTTTCCACCTTATTACCATTTGCATCCAGCTCGTATTTGCTCTTGCCATTTTCATCAAATCCAAGGAAGTTGTATCCCCAAAAAGTACCGATAGGATAACCGCTTTTAATAATCTGAGAAGAGAACCCTGTTATACCTGGGCCACTTGGGCTACCAGTTGTAATATAAGACATCGGCAGATCTTTCACATTATTTTTAATTGTTGAGAAATTAGCTCCCAATGTCCAGTTAAGATCTTTATTACTTATAAGAACACCATTCAACCCAAATTCAAGACCCTTGTTCTCAATTTTCATATTCGGAACATTCGACCAGACTTTTGTAGTTGGAGCCGGTGATATTGAATATACTTCAAGTAAAACATCCTTGGTTGTTTTAGAGAATAAATCAACAGTTCCGCTCAAACGGCCCTTTAAGAGAGAGAAATCCAATCCTAAGTCATACTGCTCAGTCTTTTCCCACTTAATGTTCGGATTTGGAGTACGTGTCAATGTGATACCAGGAATAACAGTTGTTCCACCATCAAGGATAGCGCCACTGGTACTACCTAAAAGCATCTGAGATATTTTATTAGGGATTTCCTGATTACCGGTAATACCCCAGCTTAATCTCAATTTCAGATTATTGAAAACATTCAGCTTCTTGATAAATTCCTCTTCACTCATTCTCCATGCAAAAGCCGTTGACGGGAAATAGCCGTATTTGTTGTTTGCTCCAAACTTAGTGGAACCATCGGCACGGAAGTTTACAGTAAGTAAATACTTCTCGAGTAAATTATAATTTGCACGACCAAAGAACGACTGAAGTTCATTTACAGTAATTCCTGAGAAACTGGTTACCTGCTTGTTCTTACCAAAAGAAAGATCATAGAGATAATCAATATTATCTACAGTAAATCCGGTTTCAGACATTCCATAGTAATAGTTACGGAATCGTTGATAAGAATGTCCTCCTAAAAGATTAAAAGAATGTTTCTGACCAATATTAAAGTTATAAGTTAGGTAATTTTCAATCAGATAATTCCCAGCCTCTACGTTATTGATATCCGCAGTACCATTATCTGTAATGTAAATCAAGGATTTGTCCTGAGTAACCTTACGGGTTGCCTTTGTCTGATCCAAAGCAACATTCATTTTATACTTAAGATCTTTCAGAATAGTCAATGTTCCGGTTACATTAGCCAATATACGGTCAGTCTGTGTATTATCATTGGTCAGATTGATCATAGCTAACGGATTGCGAACATCCTTACTTTTTTGATAATAAGACCCATCGCTGTTATATACAGGATAAGTGGGATTCAACTTCAAAGCAGACAACAAAACATCACCTTCAAAGCCACCACTTTCGCCAATAGGTACACGTTGATCTGTGGTGCGTGCTGCCATTAAACTTGCTTCAATAAGTAAACGGTCATTAAGTGTTTTCTGGCTTATAGAAAAACGTCCGGTATATTTTTCCATTCCGGATTTCTTGATGATACCTTGTTGATTCTGATATCCCAAAGACGCACGATAATTACCATTCTTACTTCCACCACTTATAGAAAGACTATGGTTTGTAGAAACTCCAGTACGGAAAATCTGATCTTGCCAGTTAGTGTTTGCTCCTCCGTCTTCTATATTTGTCAGTCCTTTTTCAGCAGCAAAAGCCTTGAATTGTTGTGCAGACAAAACGGGATATTGTTCTGGTAAATTAGACATGCTTACATATGCTGAATAAGAAAGCTTTGCAGCTCCTTCTTTTCCTTTTTTCGTTGTTACTATAATAACACCGTTAGCACCACGAGCACCATAAATAGCAGTAGCCGAAGCATCTTTTAAAACGTCAATTGACTCAATATCATCAGGATTCAGGAAATTCAAAGGGTTTTTCTTGCTGGCATCTCCTACTCCGGCAATACTTGCTCCTGAAGGTTGCTGATCATCCGAAACATTCAAAGGAACACCGTCTACAACATAAAGGGGATCCTGTCCAGAACGGATTGAGTTAGAACCACGTACACGCACAGTAGCATCACCACCCGGCTCACCACCGTTATTTGTAATATTCACACCTGCCACACGACCTTGAATCAATTGAGAAGGTGCAGTCACTAAACCCGTATTGAAATCTTTGGCTTTAAGGGCAGAAACAGCCCCGGTAAGATCATTCTTTTTAACGGTACCATAACCCACTACCACTACCTCATTCAGGTTCTCGGCTTCACTTTTCATTTTTAAATTCAAAACCTTCTGTGCCTGATGTTCAGTCTTTGTAAAACCAATATAACTAAACACCAATGTACTGTTCTGATCTGGTACTATTAACGAGTACTTCCCTTCGATATCCGTAATGACACCTTGAGTAGTTCCTTTAACAAGAACACTTACACCAATAAGAGGTTCTCCTGCTTCATCAACAATTTTACCACTTACAGAAAGCGGACCACCTTTACCTTGACTGCTTTTTTTGTTTTTATTAAAAATAACAATCTGATGGTCAGATATTTCATAATCAACAGCAGCATTCTTTAGTAATCGATCTAAAACGGTGCGGATAGGTTCATCTTTGGCTTCAATAGAAACCTTTTGATTTAAGTTTACTGTTTCACTGTTATAAATAAAGACAAATTTACTTTGCTTTTCTATCTCCATAAGAGCCTCTTTGATAGTCTTATTTTTTACAGAGATTGTTATGTTGTCACTTAGCGTGACTTTCACTGACTCCCTTGCAAATGTAGCCGGAGTATTTGATACAAGGAAGCAGGCAATTAAGCTTATTAAAAGTAGATTATTAAAAATAATATGCTTATAATTGCAAAAATAATTAAGATGTTTCATTCTTAAAAGATTTTGGTTAGTTCTATAATTCTATTATTACAATCAAAGTCAAGGCTGGGGGATACTGCGAATATCTCTCAGCTTTTTTTGTGTTCTTGTGTTATTTATTCATACCATGCTTATTTAGGGTTAATATTAAGTTTTATTGATTTACTCTCTAAATTTATTGAGATTTGGTTAGGTGCAATTTTTTCTATCATTTTCAGAAGGTCATTCAAAGGAATATTGAGATCCAATTTCCCTGAAATCTTAATTTTACTCATATCACTCGTATTGTATGACAGATTGGTATTGTAATGTTTACACAGCTTTTCAAAAACAGAAGATAGTGGTTCATGATCTAAGATCAACAGATCTTCCTTCCAACAGATATCATTATACGGATCAACATTTGAAAGAGCGTTTTTTTTGCCAGATTTGTCGTATACATATTTTTGGTTGGGTGCCATTGTTATGGTTTCGCCAAAATCTGGAGTTACTTTTACCCGTCCGCTAACCAATACCACAGACTGTATATTCTTTTTAGGGAATGAACAAACATCAAATGATGTTCCAAGGACACTTACATCCATATTCGCAGTCTTTACATTAAATTGTTTTTTTGGATTTTTAGTCACATGAAGAAAGGCTTCTCCTTCCAAATAAACTTCGCGTTCATTAGAAGTGTAAGTAATTGGAAATATTAATTTACTGTTTCCCCGAACAGTAATAACCGATTTATCAGCCAGAATTATTTTTGCTTTATTTCCTGAAGGAATAGCAACCTGCAAATAAGGATTCTTTTGGGCATCGGGCACGGATATTTTGAAAGAGTTTCCATCTCTGTTTACAATCCGAAGCTGGTTATTTTCGCTGTTGCAATAAATCTCAGCTTGTTTGTCCAGTTCTATTTCCTGTTCTTTGATATATAAACGGCTTGTATTCAGCGTTTCAATATTAACTTTCGCCATTAGTTCAGAATAAACATCAGCTTTACCAGCTGTCAGCCGATAAATCCCCCATCCGCTTACAATCAGAATAAGAATTGAAGCAGCTATACTAAGACTCTGAATAATAAATCTACGTCTCTTATTAATCGTTTTTCTAAAAATATTTCCCCAAACCTGATCTCTTTCTTCTGCCGACAAGGTGCTATCATTCTTTTTAATCAGGTGAACGATATCTTCTGAAGAAGTCTGCTCAAAACCTCTTTGTGCCGTATTATTTTTATTCTCTTCTTTATGCATTTTATATTCTTCTTTGTATGGCGTTTACTAGTTATACACTTCCAATTTTCAGTTGTACTCAATTTGGGAACAAAAAATAAAAAAAAGTGCGAATTGGAATAGATATAAATAAATTGTCTATTTCTCAGTCCAAAGCTAAAGCTTTTTGAATAACTTTTCAATAATCGGGAGCCAGATTACAACTATGGAATAGAATATGAATGTGGCAAAGCTTGTTGCTAAAGATAAAGGAATAAGTTTTTCGATGGCTTTCTTCATTTAAAGCACTGATGTACAAAGCATTCCTGCTTCAAAGATTTATTTGCGTGTCTGACCTTAGACCAAACAAGAGATTAAATGACAAACTGTTCAAAGAGCTCATTAAGTTTGCTGCTATTACAGCATAGCTCGATATTATTTTATTAACGAATTATTGACATTAAAATAACGTTAATATTATTTCTATTAATTTCGAAACATTTTTTTCCAAAGAACGTTAATCATAATATAGAATAAATGATTTTATTATAACATGAAATGAATAATAAAAAAGCTGTTTATTATAGAATAGGAGGCCATCTTATTGTTTTACAGGTACCATCACTGGAGCTGACAGAGGAACTATTGCCTAATTTTAAACCTTTTAGGGTAGGGCCTAGAAAAGGCGAAATTCCTTTATTTGTGTTCAAAAGTGGCCAAAATATTGCTCTACCAAAAACTAAACCGAATGATCGGTTCGAGTGGAATGGAATTCATTATGAAGTTTATCAAAAATCCACAGGATGGATATTGACAATGAAGCAAGGAGAAGAATATTGCCGATTGTCAGCCAATGTTGACTGGACAAGAATTAAAACTTCCCTAACATTTAGTTCAGTTTCCAAATTGATATTTATAAATAATTTCCTTGTCATCTCTTATGGTATGTCTGCTGCTCGATTTCATACATTAAAAATTCATGCTTCGGTGACCGAGAAGAATGGTAAAGCTCTTATATTTCTTGGAAAAAGTGGAACTGGAAAAAGCACTCATAGCCTTTTATGGCGGGAGTTTGTACCTGGATGTTCTTTACTAAACGATGATGAACCTGTGGTGAGACTTTTTAACGATGGTAGTATATTGGTTTTTGGTACGCCTTGGAGTGGAAAAGCTCCTTGTTATAGAAATGAATTAGCAAAAGTAATTGCTTTTGTGCACCTAAAACAAAGTCCAGAAAACAAACTAGAACAGCTGAATGGTGTGAAAGCTTTTTCATCTCTCTATACTTCCTGTTGTTTGATGCGAAGCAATACGCATAATAAAGAACAGGTATTAGATACAGTAGTGACTTTGTTAGAACGAATTCCTGTTTATGGATTAGAATGCCGTCCAGACAGGGAAGCAGTGGCTTTAACAGAAACCTTATTAAAATGAATTTTTCAAGAGAAATAAACCATTTGCTGTTACCAAACGAAGTGTTTTTTTTGTTAGTTGAAGAACGTGTAGCTCAAGGAGAGCTAGTAAGGATCAACGTTAAGGGGCAAAGCATGACACCCTTTTTGATCGGTGGACGTGACAAAGTAGAATTGATCAAGCCTTCGGCTGATTCATTGCGTAAAGGAAGAATTGTTTTAGCTCATCTTGGAGAAAATCGTTATGTATTACACCGTGTTGTACGCATATCAAATGGCAAGGTATTACTCAAGGGAGATGGAAATTTATATGGATTAGAGCAATGTGAGGTAAATCAAGTTGTAGCTGAAGCCATCCATTTTATAAGGAATAAAAAAAAATATAACTATAAAAATTGCACTTGGAAATTAGCTAGTTGGCTTTGGCCAGATAAAGCGTTTTTGAGACGCATATTATTATTTTTGTGGAGAAAAATATATTTAAAACACACATAAACTTTTATTTATGAAACTGAAAGATCACATAAAAATTCGTAAGATTGGTACCGAATATATTATAGTAAATGCTAATGGAACCAATGTGGATTTTACTCAAGTAATGAAAATGAACGCTTCAGCTGCTTATCTGTTGACAGAGATTCAAGATAAATCATTTTTGAAAGAAGAACTAGTTGTACTCCTGATGCAAAAGTATATTGTAGATGAGGATATTGCAAATAAAGAAGTACACGAGCTGCTTTTAAAATTAATAAATGCTGACATTATTACACCATGAAAAAAAACATCTCCAGGATAGTTCCCTTATTTATGGAGTTATTGCTTTCAGCCTTGTGGAAAAGAAAGGCTAATTCCTCATTATTTGAGCAAGTGTATGCTGATTTATGGTGGGATATACTGAAATATGCTAAGTTTCAAAAAGTAGTAGCTTTAGTATACGACGGCATTCAGACTCTTCCGGAAATATTGAAACCTTCACAGGAGCTCCTAATCTTTTTGGCTGTACATACAGAAATAATAGAAAAAAGGAATGAAAAATTAAATGAAACGCTTGTAGAACTGACAAGAATCTATAAAGAAATGGATTGTTCATTTCTCTTACTTAAAGGACAAGGTATAGCATTGTATTATCCTGATCCTTTGCATCGCACACCAGGAGATCAAGATCTATTTCTTTATAAAGAGAATGATTATTTAAAAGCAAAGCAGTGGGTTGAAAGATTGGGTGTAAAGATGGAAATCGAGTCACCTAAACATTTAGGGTTCGATTGGCAAAATATTCATGTAGAAAATCACGCAAAAGTGGCTCAATTGAATAATTCTGTCAAGAATCGCAGTTTTCAACAATATATTACAACTGCTGTTGAACAAGCTGAAACATGCAAATTGGGGAATATAGATATCCGTGTACTTCCTCCAGAAGCAAATGCAATTTTTCTTTTTGCCCATCTATTTATCCACTTTATGAAAAATGGCATTGGCATTCGTCAACTTTGCGATTGGATACTATTTCTGCAGGCCAATAGACATAAAATAGAGGCAGCTTCTTGCATCATACATCTGAAAAGTTTCGGATTGCTTAAACCCGCCAGAATTTTTGCCAAGGCATTAGTGGACAAAATGGAAGCACCCGAAGAGATATTTCCTTTTTTCATAGAGAATGAAAAAAAAATGAGTGAAAAGATTATGAATGACATTTGGGAAGGTGGTGATTTCGGGCTTTATAGAATTGGTCTGAGTGCACGTCCCCATGGAAAGTGGGGTGGTTACTGGCACTCGTTTAGTAGACAGTCTAACAGAGCGTGCATTTTGTGGAGAATTGCTCCGAATTATTTCTTTAATTCAGTATTAAAAAGAGTATGGTTAAGATCGGTTTTAACGATAACTGGAAAAGGATAATTGCTTTTATCCGAAATATAGTTCAAAATTCACTCTCTTCATTAATTTGGATTTCCGTGATCGGGATAATGGATGTGGGGGCGACTCTTCTATTTGTGTGGATGTCGAAAACCGTGATTGATACAGCTGTGGGGGAAAAAGAAGGATCTTTGCTCTGGTATTCAGTTTCGTTAGTGGGATTATTGATTGCGCAGATATTGCTTGATGCATTCGATGTCCAACTTCGGAATATGACGAAAGTGCATATTGAGAATTCCATACGTCAAACTCTATTTTCAAATCTACTTTATAGTAAATGGCTGAAATTGTCAAACTTACATAGTGGAGATACGATGACTCGTCTGATCAGAGATTGCGATGATTTGGTAACAACATTGGTCACGGGAATTCCACTTATTTTGGTAGCTTTCGCACAACTAATAGGTGCGTTTGTCTTTTTATCTTTTTTAGATTTCACCTTAGCCATTATTTTAGTTTGTGTTCTTCCTCTCTTTTTGGTATGCAGTAAACTCTATTTTCATAAAATGAGCTATTTTAGTCGAAAAATCAAAGAAAATGAGAGCTTTATTAATTCATTATTACAAGAGAGTCTAATGAACCAAATTGTGATCCGTACTTTCGAGCGACAGGATAAAGAACTACAACGACTTGACGGGTTACAAAACAATCTACAGGTTACAATAAGCGGACGGACACGTATTACTATTTTTTCCCGTGTAATGGTTATGTTAAGTTTTGGTGGAGGTTACATCATTGCCTTTTTAAGGGGTACTTTCCTGTTGTCTCTGCACCAAATTTCTTTTGGCACGCTGACAGCTTTTTTGCAATTGGTAGGGCACATCCAAAATCCTTTGTATAATCTAATGCGATTTTTGCCTAGTTTAGTAGCAACAAAAGCTGCTTTAGACAGAATGATAATGCTCACATCTTTGGAAAAAGAAGAACTCTGCGATCCCTTGGTACTAGATGGAAAGTTACGACTCTGCATTGAAAAAGTGACGTATAGCTATGAAGGGAAGATGGATTCTGTTTTATCGGAATTTTCGATGACAGCAGAACCAGGAGAGATGACTGCTGTGATAGGGGAAACAGGTGCAGGCAAAACCACTTTGTTACGTCTTATTCTTGCTCTGGTTGAACCCAACCAGGGAAAAATAGAATTAGACAACGGAAAGAAGCGAGTGAAAGTATCTCCCAGCACACGCTCTAATTTCGTGTATGTACCTCAAGGAAACACTCTTTTTAGTGGATCTATTAGAGGAAACCTTTTAGTAGGAAACCCTTGTGCAGATGAAGCACAACTTAGGGAAGTGCTGGAAATTGCAGTTGCTGAATTTGCTTATAACTTACCCTATGGATTAGATACTCACATTAATGAGAACGGAGTAGGTCTGTCTGAAGGGCAAGCTCAACGTATTGCACTAGCTCGTTCTCTTTTGCGTAAAGGGAGTGTATTACTGTTGGATGAAGCTACCTCTTCGCTAGACACAGAGACAGAGGCACAACTTCTTATCAATTTAAAAAAATGTCTAAAAAACAGAACAGTTTTATTTATCACCCATCACGATGTGGTAGCTAAAGCTTGTGATAAAGTATATCGGATAGTATAATTAGCTAAAAATTCATCTTAATAAAGCCATTTTTAGTTCCTATGTTTGTAATGTGAACTAATAATATTTATTATATTATTAATTATCAGTTATAAATATAATAGAATAACTATTAACTCATTATTTTCAGCTATTTTGCATGAAAAATATTATTTTACTTTTTATTACTATTTTCAAAGAAGTAAAAAAAAAAAATCAAACTATGCAACAAATTCATTAATCGAATTGTTTTTAATTAAAGAGCAATGATAAATACATTAAATTTTCTATTATTTGAAATAGCAGATAATAACAAATAATGAGATTAAAATAAAAAGGGCATATCAATCATTTTATTAAAAGAACTCTTTTTAGCGTACAATATTCTATATTGTGTTCCTCACGCTTTAAAAACATTATTAATGCCAACCAAGAGGAATAGGAAGGACTTTAAAAATTATGCGTATGGAAAAAGAAAAAGTAACAAAAGAAGAAATTTCTATTGAATCTAAGAATGATGTAACGAAAGAAGAGATTACTGTTGATTCTAAGGATGATGCAACAAAAAAAGAAACTTATGTAAAACCAGAAATCGAGATTATAGAAATTGAAACTGAATCCATCATGTGTGGAAGTCAAGGTGGAGATGATGATGATGACCAAGGTAAGCCTCACAAGCCACCAAAGAAATGGTAATAATAATGACAACCATGTGCTTTTGCTTTATCCTTCTATGAATAATAAAATATGGAGAGACTCTATGCCTGACAAATTAAAAAGTTATTGCATGAAACTATCTTCAATTTTTATATATAATTAATATAAGGAATAAAACGCAAGAGGGTGTGTCAAAAGCTGACCGCCCTCTTTTTTATTACCCCAATAATTTGTATATTTAGGCATATTTTTTTGATTATGGCAAAGTTACAATTTAAATCCTATTCTCAAGGTTAGGTTCAATTATTTCCATTCCGCCTGGATGAAAGAATCTCTAAAAATGCCCCTGTCCGACTTTTGAACAAAATTATGGTTCATCCGAGAAATGAACCTTTACAATATAGCTTGTTATTCAAATCTGACAAATTAACCTTCAATTGCATACTGGCTGATGACAGATAATTTTGCATTCTTAGTTATTTTTTATCGTGTTCTTATAATTATCAAAATCCATTATTTTTTTCCAATTGCTCTATTGTTTTCTTTGCAGCTGCTAGTCGTATTTTATTGTTCTTTTCTACTAATTTAGTTGTTGCCCAGTTTTCTAATCTATAATGTAATGGGACTAATAATGCAGCAATACTCACTAAAATAAGTAACATTAATATTGGGGAGTTATTAGTTGCGTTTTCTATAATAGGATGTAGCACCTGATCTATAAACTCGAACGTTATCAGCAATACAACTATGCCTAGATATTCAATTATTTTTGGATTTACAATAATGCTTCGGCTTAATAATAGAAATGAAATTATTACGATTATAATTGATATGGCTAAAATAGTCAACTGCAGCCTGTGATTACGTGCTTCTTCTTGTTTCTGCGCAGCAATCTCAATTTCTTTTTGACGAATTTGTTCGTTGAATTCAAGAATATTCATTCGCCTTATCTTTTCTCTGCTAAACATTAATTCCTGCGTTTCAAGCATTATGCTTTGGTATTTGAATGCGCTATCTATATTATTAGTCGATTTAAATAAACTGCTGAGCAGCTTGCTTGAATTTAGAACATTAATTTTGTATGAGTACTTTTGGCTTAATAGGAATGCTTTACGCGCATAATAAATAGCTGAATCGGGCTGTTTATATCGCTCAAAATGTTTGCCCATTTCGTAGAAACTAATAATCTGAGAAACAATGGCATTTTCATTTTTTTTAATATTATTGTAATATGATCTGAAATATTCTAAGGCTAATGTAGGTTGTCCTAATTTTGAATAGATAGTTCCAAAAATATTGTTCCAATATACACTTGTATTTTTACCAAAGAATTTTACGTCTACCTGGTGTCCTCTCTGAGCATAATAAAGGGCTGAATCCAGAACATCTAACTTTTCATATGCATTAGCTAAGCACACTGCTATATTAGCATAATTACCTTGCCACCAAGGATCTTTCGCACCATGAAAAAATGAAATACTTATATGGGAGTATTTTATAGCATCTTTGTAATTGCTCTCTCTAAGTTTAAGTTCTCCCAGGCACCTATATGCCTGAAATATTCCAAAAGTATCTTTTATAGACTCTGCCTGTTTTAGTTGTTTGAGATAATATTCCTGTGCTTCCGGATAATTGCCTGCACTCAACAATGCTTCACCAAGAACATAGCTGCAATTCCAATCAGCCCACAAAGGTAGCTTATTTCTGTTTTGGGCTACAAATTTGATAATTTCCTTAGCATAATAAATTGCTGAGTCTGGATTAGTCCAAGTATAATTAAGCCCTAGGGATAAGAAAATCTGAAATTTCAATGAGTCTCCGGCATTTGTCCTCAATTCAGCCTTCAAACTATCTAAGTAACTTAATTGTTGTTGAGCCAATAGACATAAAGGAAAGAAGAAAAAAACTATGAATATTTTTTTCATTGATTACTTTGGATAAATATTTTTTATAAATAACACAATATATTATTTGATGCTCTTCTTATCTATTATCCTGCATCCTCTATGAATAACAAATTACAAAGAATATAGATGCTTCAATTAACAACAATTGAGTATTGAAATATATTTTCTGTTTAAGAATGTATTTCAATACTAATAATCATAATTATACCCAATTAGAGTTTGAACGTTTTTACAAATAGGTTGTTTTAATAATAAGGAATTTAACAGGTTATCTAAAACTATTGATATGTTGAAAAGGTTCATTCTATTATTAGTATTCAGCATGTGCATAACGGGATTCATAACCCGTGCTCAAACACTAACAGCAAAAGATATCATAACAAGATGCGACGAGAAGAGTCGTGGAAAAACCAGTCAGGGGGAAATGACCATGACAATAGTCCGGCCTACCTGGAGCAGGTCAATAACCATGAAAAGCTGGGAGAAAAACAACGGACTGGCATTGATTTTAATTACTGCACCCGCAAAAGATAAAGGACAGGTATTTCTAAAAATCAAAACAGAGATGTGGAACTGGCTTCCTTCCATTGAAAGAATGATTAAAATTCCCCCATCTATGATGCTGCAATCGTGGATGGGGTCTGATTTCACCAATGATGATCTGATAAAAGAATCTTCAATTGTTAAAGATTACACTCATAAACTACTTGGCCAGGAAACGGTTAGAGACATGCCTTGCTACAAAATAGAAATGATACCAGTCCCTGAAGCTCCTATAACCTGGGGAAAGGTGATTACATGGATAACCGTGAAGGACTTTAATCAATGGAAAGCTGAATATTACGATGAAGATATGAGTTTGATAAACGTATTGAATGCTTCCAACATAAAAAGGATGAGCGACAGGGAAGTTCCTACCCTATTAGAAATTGTACCGATAGATAAAAAAAATAATAAAACCATTCTCGAAATAAAAAATGTGATTTATGATCAGCCAATAAAAGATAGTTTCTTTTCACAACAGAATATGAGAAGTGTAAGTCAACGCATTAAATAACTCAAGATGACTAAATATATAAAGTTGGCGTGGCGAAACCTATGGCGGAATAAACGCAGGACAATTATTACTTCGGCTTCTGTATTTTTTGGAGTGGTGTTGTCGTCATTTATCCGTTCCATGGAAGAAGGCTCGTATGCTCAGTACATCCGTTCCATTGTAAATTCCTATACTGGCTATATTCAGATACACAAAAAAGGTTATTGGGACGATAAGATCATTAATAATTCGTTTGAACTCAATCAGTCTGTAGTATCCAAACTGAATGGGAACAAAAAGATCACCCATTATTCCCCCCGCTTTGAAACATTTTGTCTGGCATCGACCGAGGACGTTACAAAAGGTGTTATGATTTTCGGAATTGATCCGCAGAGGGAAGATAAAATAACTAATATTTCGGGGAAGTTAAAACAAGGCAACTATCTTAAAAGCAATGACGACGGAGTTATATTGAGCAGTACATTAGCTAAATTTCTGAAACTGAATATTGGTGACACATTGGTTTTGATTGGTCAGGGATATCATGGTGCAAGTGCTGCAGGCAAATATCCGGTTCACGGCATCATTAAACATCCCTCTCCCGAACTCGACAGATCGCTGGTGGCTATGGAAATCAAAAAATGTCAGGAACTGTTTTCTGCTCCCGGTTTACTCACTTCAATGGTAATTATGGTACATAACAATGATGAAGTGGCTGATACAAAGGAAGCACTTTCACACAGTTTGCCCGCCAATCTGGAAGTTATGGACTGGAAAGAAATGAATGAGTTGCTTATGAAGCAAATTGAAAGTGACCGTGCCGGTGGAGTAATTACGATAGACATTCTGTACCTGATTATTGCATTTGGAATTTTTGGAACAATTGTGATGATGATGGCCGAACGGAAAAAAGAGTTTGGAATGATTATAGCCGTGGGAATGCAGAAGTACAAATTAATCCTGGTAGTACTGCTCGAAACTGTTTTTATAGGAATGATAGGAGCAATAACCGGCATTCTGGCAAGTATTCCTATTTTGGGATATTACTATTATCACCCTATTCCGTTTACCGGGCAAGCTGCTGAAATGATGCTGGAAATGGGATTTGATCCGGTGATGTTTTTTTCATTAGATCCAGCAATATTTCTAAAACAGGCGCTGATTATTTTCATATTCACACTGATTATCGGGATTTATCCTGTTTTGAATATCCGGAAACTAGAGATTGCGAATGCATTACACAACTAAAAACAAGAAATTATGCTTGGATCTTTATCCTGGAAAAATATCTGGAGAAATAAGTTGCGGAGCTCCGTCGTGATTGCTGCCGTTGCTTTAGGTGTCTTTGCCGGAGTATTTATGATTGCTTTAATGAATGGAATGGTTGATGCCCGCATACAAAGCATTATTCATACAGAGATATCTTCCGTTCAGATGCACAATCCCGAATTTCTGGCTAACAGTGATTTCTCATGTCGTATACCAGATGCAGATAATATTGTGCAAAGAGTGAGCTCATTTGATCATGTAACAGGTGTAAGTAAGCGTTTGGTGATCATTTCAATGGTGGCTTCGGCCGAATCTAATTCAGGAGTAAAGATTCTGGGAGTGATGCCCGATATAGAAAGTAAAGTGACCAATGTTTGCAACAAAATAGTTGAAGGTAGTTATTTTAAAAGCAACAAAAAGAATGCAATAGTTATAGGCAAAAAGCTGGCCGAGAAATTGAAAGTTGGCCTGGATAAGAAAGTTGTTATTACCTTACAGGATGCCGATATGAACATTACTGGCGGAGCTTTCAGAGTTGTGGGCATATACGAAACCGATAACACCATGTTTGATGAATCAACAGTCTTTACCCGATACAAGGACCTTTGCACATTGGCGGGAGTAGATACTACCCAAGCCCATGAGATTGCCGTTGTAGTTGATAAAGACAGCAATTCCGGACTTATAAGAAATGTTCTGAAATTTAATTACCCTAAACTGGATATTCAGGATTGGACACAGTTGAGTCCCGAAGCAGGCTACCTGATTAGTGCCATGAATCAGTATCTGTATATTTTCGTTCTTATTATTATGCTTGCATTGTGCTTCGGGATAGTTAATACAATGCTCATGGCTGTACTCGAAAGAGTAAAAGAACTGGGAATGTTGATGGCCATTGGCATGAGTAAAGTCAGAATTTTCTTTATGCTCATGCTCGAGACCTTGTATCTTTCAATCACCGGAGGGTTTATAGGCATTATCTCAGGCTATTTCCTTTGTAGATATCTCGGAAAAACCGGTTTAGATCTGTATTTCTGGGAAGAAGCTTATAAGAGTATCGGATATTCGTCAATGGTTTATCCGAAAATAGAATTAAATATGATTGTTTTTACAGCCTTAATGGTTGTTCTTACAGGCATATTATCTACCTTATATCCGGCATATAAAGCCTTGAAAGTAAATCCGGCAAATGCCACACGAACAAAATAATTTTCAGAAAATAATAAAGTTATGAATATTATTGAGATAAAAGGAATTACAAAGATCTATGACATTAAGACGATGCCTTTCCAGGCACTTAATGGTATTGATTTAACTTTTAAGCGAGGTGAGTTCGCTGCTATAGTAGGTCCTTCGGGCTCAGGAAAAACCACCTTGCTTAATATCATTGGTGGTCTTGATAATCCCACCGATGGAGTTGTAATTATTGACGATGTGAATATTACAAAGCTGAGCAATTCGAAAAAGACTGATTTCAGGATGAAAAATATTGGTTTTGTTTTTCAGTCGTATAATTTGATTCCGGTGCTTACGGCAAAAGAGAATATTGAATTTGTGATGCAGCTTCAGGGAACAACCAAAGAATATGTAGAGATGAGGGCGTTGAAACTTCTTGAAGCAGTTGGGTTAAATAATAAAGCTAATAGTCGCCCCAATAAATTATCAGGTGGAGAACAGCAGCGTGTGGCAGTGGCAAGGGCTTTAGCGTCAAGACCTCAGTTCGTTTTAGCCGATGAGCCAACGGCCAACCTCGATTCCAAATCTGCCGAGAATTTGCTGGATATTATGGAGAAACTAAACAGAGAAGAGGAAATCACTTTTATTTTCTCCACTCATGATGCACGGGTGATGAAAAAAGCCAGAAGAATAATCACTATCGAAGATGGCAAAGTCATAGAAGATGTTTTGAGAGAAAAGGATGTATAATGCTGAAATCTGAAGTTATGAGATATGAGAACAAGAAGATTGTTTTTTTTGTTGGTTTTTATGCCTCTATATCTATTTGCTCAGGATTCCGTTAAAGTGAGTAAGGTCACGGTTAACGGATATGTAAAAGACATGCAATCTTTTATCTTTAAGGATTTTCAATCGGCATGGACAAGCTCTAATTTAATTCATAACCGATTAAATTTCAAATGGTTTATCTCACCTTCGTTTACAGCTTCACTTGAATTCACCAACCGTTTTTTGTATGGAAACATGCTGAGCCGTTTCCCCGAATATAAGAGCACCTTTAATTACGATAATGGAATAGTTTCATTGTCAACAAACTGGTTTAAAGGCAAGGATTACTTATTCAACACATCTGCAGATCGCTTGTGGTTGCAGTATTCAAGTAATAGTTTACAGATAACCGCAGGCAGGCAACGCATAAACTGGGGACAAAATCTTGTGTGGAATCCAAACGATATTTTCAACACCTATTCTTATTTCGACTTCGATTACGAAGATAAACCGGGCAGTGATGCCGTCAGGATGCAATATTACCTCACTCCCACTTCGGTTATTGAATTGGCTACAAAAATAAACAAACAGAAAAAAACAACATTAGCCGCTCTTTACCGCTTCAATAAATGGAAATACGATATTCAGTTTATTGTCGGAATGGTCAATCAGTCCGATTTTATGATTGGTACCGGTTGGTCCGGACAGCTTGGCAAAGGAGGTTTTACAGGCGAAGCAAGTTATTTCAGACCTTTAAGCCATTTTATGGATAGCAAAAGTATTTTTCTTGCTTCGGCTGGTTACAATTACACATTCAAAAGCTCCCTACTATTACAAGTTGAAGCGCTCTATAACGGCAACAAGAATTCAACAAACATATTTTCGATCGATCAACTTACATCCAGCAATCTGAGTGCCAAGAACCTCTTTCTACCAGACTTATCATTATTCTGTTCCGCTTCATATCCCATTACCCCATTAGTAAATTGTTCATTAGCCGGCATCGGGAACCCTCAAAGCAAACTGTATTTCATAATTCCCACCTTAACTATTTCGCTCAGTAATAATCTGGAACTGTCCTTTATAAGTCAGATATTGAGATATACTGAAAAAGATATTTTCAGGCAGGATTTGAATTTTGTGTATGTTAGGTTGAAGCAGAGTTTTTAGATGATTCTACATTTATAAATTATAAAGTAAATATTATTTCCCTCGAAAAACCACTTTCCCACCAAGTATCACACTATCCACCAAATCGGAAGTATAAGCATAAGGCAGAAAGTAGAGTGACGGTATCTCTTTCGTGATAAGCACATTTGCCCGTTTGCCTACACAGATAGAGCCGTGACTTTCACTGATCCCCATCGCATAAGCACTGTTGATGGTGGCTGCATTAATCGCCTCTTCGGGAGTTAACTTCATATTGATTGTTGCCAGTGACAGGATGAACTTCATGTTACCCGATGGCGACGAACCGGGATTATAATCGGATGCAAGGGCTATGGGTAGTCCGCTGTCTATCATCTTACGGGCAGGTGCATAGTTCATTCCCAGAAAGAAAGCTGCTCCAGGTAGTAAGGTGGGCATTGTATTGCTGCCTTTCAAAGCTTCAATCTCGGCATCACCTGTAAATTCCAAATGGTCAACCGAAAGCGCATTGTGCTTCACTCCTATCTGTATGCCTCCCGAAAGAGCAAGTTCATTGGCATGTATCTTCGAACGCATACCATATCTGGCACCTGCAACCATTATGCGTTCAGTCTCTTCACAGGTAAAGAAACCTTTATCGCAAAAGCAATCTACAAAATCCGCCAGACCTTCGCTTGCCACCGCAGGTATCATTTCATTAACAATTAAATCCACATACGCTGCCTGCCTGCCTTTATAATCAGCCGGCACAGCATGAGCACCCAGAAAAGTAGCGCGAATAGTGAGAGGTGTTGTTTCACGAAGACGCTTTATAACACGTAACATCTTGAGTTCATCTTCGGTAGACAGTCCATAACCACTCTTTATCTCGGCTGCACCTGTTCCCATACCAATCATCTCATTAACACGGACAAGCGCCTCTGTATAGAGTTCATCTTCGGTTGCTTCGTGCAGGCGTTGGGCAGAATTAAGTATGCCACCCCCGCGCTGCGCAATTTCCTCATACGATAACCCGTTTATCTTATCAATAAATTCCATTTCCCTGCTGCTGGCATAGACAATATGCGTGTGGGAATCGCAAAACGCAGGCAGCACAATCTTTCCCGTTGCATCAATTACTTCATCAGCTCCTAGAGTTGGAGGGAGTGACGACATAGCACCAAAAGATGCTATATATTCATCTTCCATCAGTAAGTAAGCATCCTTGATGCAGGGCAGAGAAGCCATATCTTTTCCGCAAACCATCATTCGTGGCTTGTCTTCCACCTGATACAGCTCTCTGATATTCTTTATTAATAGTTTCATTCTTCTAGAATTTCCATTTCTTCAGAAAATCAACACTATTATGAATGTGCGGATACATCACACAATCGTTCTCTATAAACGGCACCACCTTGCGATATGCCGTGCACACCTTTTGCAATACAGGCGAGGTTTTAAGCGGACAACGGAAATCAATTGCCTGCACAGCATTAAACAATTCAATAGCCAGTAAACGTTCGGTGTTTTCCACCACCTTGAAGCATTTTGTTGCCGCATTAGCCCCCATACTCACATGGTCCTCCTGCCCTTGTGATGACTCAATCGAATCTACAGATGCAGGAGTACACAGTTGTTTGCTCTGACTCACAATAGAAGCGGCAGCATATTGCGGAATCATAAATCCACTATTCAAGCCGGGATTACCTGCCAGAAATATAGGCAGTTCACGTTCGCCTGCAATAAGCTGATAAGTTCGTTGAGAAGATATACTACCAAGCTCGGCCACACCAATAGCCAGGAAGTCGAGCGCCACAGCCAATGGCTGTCCGTGAAAGTTTCCGGCCGAGATTACCAGATCTTCATCGGGCACAATCGTAGGATTATCCGTGGTAGAGTTAATTTCTGTGGTAAACACGCTCTCCACATAAGCAATGGTATCCTTAGATGCACCGTGAACCTGTGGAACACAACGGAATGAATAAGGATCCTGCACATGCACTTTCTTACGGGCAATAATCTCACTACCGTCCAGCAGTTCACGAATGTGGCGAGCAGTTTCAATCTGTCCCTTGTGTGGACGAATTGCATGAACGGCAGGATGGAAAGGTTCTATGCGACCATCGAAAGCATCAATAGAAATGGCAGCCGTCACATCTGCTATAGCCGATAACCTGTTTGCATTCATAATACACCAACAGCCATAAGCGCCCATAAACTGCGTGCCATTAAGCAAAGCCAGTCCTTCTTTAGATTGCAACGTGATAGGCTCCCAACCAAACTTCTCATTCACTACCTGAACAGCCACATCCCTACCTTTGTAATTTACTTCTCCCAAACCTAAAATAGGCAATGAAAGATGTGCAAGCGGTACTAAATCGCCCGATGCACCCAATGAGCCTTGCTGATAAACAACCGGACAGACACCGTTATTAAAAAAGTCAATCAGCCGTTGTACAGTCTCCAGCTGAGCACCCGAATAACCATAAGAGAGCGATTGAATTTTTAGAATAAGCATCAGCTTCACAATCTCATTAGGTACACGTTCACCAAGACCACAAGCATGAGACATCACCAGGTTGCGTTGAAGAATAGAGAGTTGTTCACCGCTCACACTAATATCGCAAAGACAACCAAAGCCTGTTGAAACGCCATAGATAGGCTCTTTCTGAGTCTTCATCTTATTATCCAGATACTTGCGTCCTTTTATTATCAGTGCTTTCGATTCGTCAGACAATTCTAACTTATATCCCTTTACAATAATCTGTTGCAATCTATCTATTGATAAATGTTCTGTACTTATTTTATGCGTTTTTGCCATTGCTATTTATGTTTTAATACCGATTTAATAAGGTTATCATCAGCTATATTAGGTAAGGTTACTACAAGTTCAGGGGTACGAGCCATCTCTCTGCGGACAGCATCCATTGCTCCCGGGTTACGAGCCCAGCTGCGGCGTGCCAGTCCGTTATTTACATCCCACAAAAGCATAGAACTAAGGCGGCGTTCTGCATCGGCTGAGCCATCAATCATCATTCCGAAACCGCCATTGATAACCTCTCCCCAGCCTACTCCGCCACCGTTGTGAATGGAAACCCAGGTAGCACCACGGAAAGAATCGCCAATTACATTCTGCACTGCCATGTCTGCAGTGAACGAAGAACCATCATATATATTTGAAGTCTCACGGAAAGGCGAATCAGTGCCCGATACATCGTGATGGTCGCGTCCCAGTACAATCGGTGCAGAAATCTCTCCGCGCTTTATTGCCTCGTTAAGCGCCTTAGCCACCTCAATACGCCCCAATGAATCGAGATAAAGAATACGTGCCTGCGAACCTACCACGAGATTATTCTTACCAGCCTCTTTTATCCAATGAAGATTATCATCCAACTGCGACCGAATATCTGCAGGTGCCGTTTGAAGAATCCGTTCGAGCACTTCAGCAGCAATCCTGTCACTTGTTGCCAGATCTTTGGGGTCGCCCGAAGTACATACCCAGCGGAAAGGTCCGAAACCATAGTCGAAAAAGAGAGGTCCCATAATATCCTGCACATACGAAGGATAGCGGAAAGTACCATCAGCCTTCATCACATCAGCTCCCGCACGGGATGCCTCCAGCAGAAAAGCATTGCCATAATCAAAGAAGTACATACCCTTGGCAGTAAGTTTATTGATAGCCGCAGCATGACGCCGCAATGTATTGCGAACCTTCGCCTGAAACTTCTCAGGCTCTTCCGCCATCAAACGGTTAGCCTCATCAAAATCAATATCTGCCGGATAATATCCACCCGCCCAGGGATTATGCAAAGAAGTCTGATCGGAACCCAGATCCACATACATCTCTTCATCAGCCAACCGCTCCCATAAGTCCACCACATTTCCCTGATAAGCAATTGACACCACCTCGTTTGTATCAACCGCCCTGCGGATTCGGGGCATCAATGTATCTAAATCAGTAAACACCTCGTCCACCCAACCTTGGGAGTGACGAACAGCCACCGCTTTTGGATTAATCTCGGCAATAACAGAAACCACTCCGGCAATATTACCCGCCTTTGGTTGCGCACCCGACATACCGCCCAGCCCCGAAGAAACAAACAACACTCCTTTTTGGGAAGGATATTTGGCCCGCTGCATGCGTTTGGCATTCAGCACCGTGATACTCGTACCGTGCACAATGCCCTGCGGACCAATATACATAAACGAGCCCGCTGTCATCTGCCCATATTGAGATACACCCAGTGCATTGAACCTCTCCCAGTGATCTTTGGACGAGTAATTTGGTATCACCATACCATTGGTTACCACCACACGCGGGGCATCTTTATGGGAAGGGAACAATCCCATGGGATGACCGGAATACAACACCAGCGTCTGCTCGTTTGTCATTACGGACAAGTACTTCATGGTAAGCAGATACTGCGCCCAGTTCTGAAATACTGCACCATTGCCACCA
>Ga0183099_1000148_pt1 | contig 65177 bp, 55 predicted proteins | sample Biomet1_FD_127788 | JGI IMG/M metagenome (GOLD analysis project Ga0183099, IMG submission 127788) | Microbial communities from bioreactor (seeded with anoxic lake sediment) at LBNL, California, USA - Biofuel metagenome 1 | ecosystem: Engineered > Bioreactor > Anaerobic > Unclassified ...
GTCAAGCAATACACCGGTAGTACAGGCTGGGTTTTCGGTAATACAAACACCTGGGTTACAGGCTGGTCTGACGGTACTTATCCCAATACCAATTTTACGTTTGAGACGGCATACAAGTACGAGGTCGGTGTTGATGCCAATTTCTTAAATGCGTTGAATTTCTGGGGCAATATTTATCTAGAACGCAGGGTTGATATCCTGAACTCAGCCTTGGTTCCTAATATTGCAGGTCTGACGCTTGCCAATGTGAACAATGGTATTACGGAACGGAAAGGGGTTGAATTGGGCTTTATTTTTAGCAAGAATCATGAAGACTGGGGATATAGTGTTGGCCTAAATGGTTCTTTGAATGTGAATAAAATCGTTAAAATCAATGAAGAAATACAACCTTATGATTATTTGTATACTCAGGGAAAAGCCATTGGACAGCCTTTTATGCTTGAATCCATCGGTTTTTTCAAGGATCCTGAAGATATAGCCGATAGTCCCTCTCAGGAATATGGGACAGTTCATCCCGGGGATATCAAATACAAAGACCAGAATGGAGACGGAAAAATCAATAACTACGATAAGAAAGCGTTCTTTAATCCAATTTTGCCCAAGGCTGAGCTTGGCCTTGATTTGTCTTTCCGATTCAGGTGTTTTGATGCAGCGGCCTTTTTCCAGTCTCAGTTGTGTAGAAGCGTGAGTTTGTTGAGCAGTCCGTATATTTTCTGTCCGTTGCAGAACAATTCGGCAAGGATCTCCACTTATGCCGTCAATTCATGGACTCCTGAAACAGCTGAAACAGCCGATTATCCTCGTTTGACGACTTTATCCAACTCGAACAATTACCAGGCTTCTACTTTCTGGTACAAGAATGGTGATTTCCTGAGACTACGTTCCGTTGAATTGGGCTATTCCATGCCTTCATCCTTCTTACAAAAATATAAGATTAAAAAAACAAGATTGTTTGTCAGAGGCATGAACCTGTTTACCTGGGACCACATCTGTCAGGTGGATCCAGAGGTGTTAACCGGCTATCCTGTGCTGAAGTCCTATAATGTTGGCCTTACTCTTCAATTTTAATACATTGGAAATATGAAAAGAATATATAGATATACACCATTATTTCTGGTTCTTGCATTATTTTCCGGTTGCAATTACACCGAACCGGAAATGTTGAGTTTCATCTCAGAAAAAGAGGTGGTTAAGAATATGAATGAGATAACCTACCTGATCAATAACGTTTATACTTACTTGCCAGGTGGGTTTGACGCTATTGGTAATTCATCCGTGGCAGCTGCTTGTGATGAGGCCGAAGAGGTTGATGATGATGAAGATGTTCAGGATTTTAATACGGGTAACTGGGGACTGTTTTACAATCCGGAAGGTGATGTGTGGAAAAACAATTACACCGGTATACGACGTGCCAATGCTTTTATTGCTTTATTGAAGAAAGTGGACTGGTCGTATTTGAAAGCGGGAACACCCGATGAATATGTTCGTCGGGTGGCTCTTACCACGCAACACAAATACGAAGCTTACTATTTGCGTGCTTTTTACTATTTTGAGCTGATCAAGCGTTATGGTGGTGTCCCGATACTTGCCAGAGGCTATGATCCTAACGATGAACTGGATTCTTTGGTGAATCTGCCACGCAGTAATTTTTCGGACTGTGTTGATTTTATCGTAAATGATTGTGATTCGGCAGCTAAGTACTTGCCGGTAGATTATTCTTCAGCCACATCTTATTATGGGCGTGCGACCAAAGGTGCTGCATTGGCTCTTAAGGCCAGGACTTTACTTTATGCAGCCAGCGATCTGTTTAACCAGACTGGCAATACCAATGCCATTTTTGGCTATACAGACGGAAATAGGAAAGAAAAGTGGATCAGAACAGCCAAAGCCTGTAAAGCGGTGATGGATATGACCAATTATAGTTTTCACTCTTCCTATTCTGATTTATTCGTTCTAAAATCCGGTGTAAGCAAGGAGGTCATTTTTGAAAGACGTTTAACTTCGGGAAATAGTTTTGAAAAGCTGAATTATCCTATTGGTTTTTATACCGGTCAGACGCATACCTGTCCTACCCAGAACCTGGTGGATGCCTATTCTATGGCCAATGGCAAAGAAATCACGGATCCGACTTCAGGATATGACCCGAATAACCCCTATTTAAACCGTGACCCTCGTCTATTGAAAACCATCGTTGTCAACAAATCTACTTTTGGAAAGAACAATACCATTGTTGAGGCATGGGAGGGAGGTTTGCAAGGTCTTCCCCGCGAGTCTGCTTCCAAAACAGGTTACTATCTCCGCAAATATTTGAATGAATCTTTGGATTTGTCCTTGTCATCGGGAACGAGTACTCATCAATGGATTTATTTTCGGTTGGCTGAGGTTTATCTAAATTATGCTGAAGCCATGGTTTCGGCTTTTGGAAGTCCGACTGCTGTTTCCCAGGCGGATGGTTTGACCTTGTCAGCTATCAGTGCCATTAATAGTGTGAGGACTCGTGCTGCTGTAAAAATGCCGGCTGTAGACAATTCCGTTTCAACCGCTGATTTTATACGAATACTGCGCAGGGAAAGACAGGTGGAACTGGCTTTTGAAGATCATCGCTATTGGGATGTACGCCGCTGGATGATAGCAGATCAGGCCATTGGCGGAACCATACAAGGCTTGAGAATAACCAAGGACGCAACCACAGGAGTATTCACTTATACGAAGAAAGATGTTGAAACAAGGGTATGGGATTCGAAAATGTACTTATATCCCATTTTTTCGTCTGAAATGAATAAATCCAAGGTTTTGGTTCAAAATCCTGGTTGGTAATATTTTGTTAAATCGTTCAAAATCAAGAAAATGAAAAAAATATCCATATTATTGGTTGCTTTTGCCGTCTTGTCCTACCTGTTTGTATCCTGTGATGAACAGAACATGGATACATTTGGAAGCAATTATGTCTATCTGACAAAAGATACTTCCTTGGTCAAACTGGCTGACACTTTATCCATGCAGGCTGGGGAAGTCCAGTCCAAGGATTCCACCGTCAAAGTCATCGGTGTGTATCGTTCCGGAGTATCGGTTTCCTATCCAGCCATGACTGTCAGGCTTAAGGTAGATGAAGCTTATGTGGATTCTATGCTGGCCATCTATAACGATGCCTCCATCTCTTTAAGTGAGAAATCGGATAAAGTTCTCTATTTTAAAAATACCGTGGCTTTGCCATCCGATTGTTATACGCTGACTGAGGAAGTGACGGTGGGAAAAGGGTCTTTGTATGCGGCTGTTCCTGTGCAATTGAATCTGAAGAACATGGCAAAGCTGGATCTGAAAAAGTACTATGTGATACCCATTACGCTGGAAAGTTGTTCACGCGATACCATTTTGCAGACAAAAAGAACCACCATTCTCAAAGTGCTGCCGATGTTTAAATACAAAACAATAAATTAACTTCAAAAAGGGAGGTGTTTCGGAGAGTGTGCCTATATTTGCCGCTTAAAGAAAGTTTTCAGCCTTCCTTTTTGTTTAATCGAAACCTCAATTATATTCATGAAAAGAACTCTCAGAACCTTGTTACCCATTGCCTGTGCGATTTTATGCTGTAATACCGGGCTGTCGGAAAACGTTCAGAAGAACCGTAATTTCAGCGGGTTGTATCCGCATCTTGCCTATTTTAATAATGAAAATGAGTGTGGAACCGGAGCCGTTGTGCCTTGGGCTGACCGTCTTTGGGTCATAACCTACGGACCTCATTGTCCATTTGGCTCATCGGACAAGTTGTATGAAATAACTTCCGATCTGAAACAGATTGTTCGTCCGGAAAGCATAGGCGGAACGCCTGCCAACCGGATGATTCACAAAGAAAGCAATCAGCTTTTTATCGGTCCTTATGTTATCGATGCCAACAGAAATGTACGAGTTATCCCCATTAAGGATGCTCCGGGTCGATTTACCGGCATAGCCAGGGATCTTTCCGACCCGAAGAACAAAGTGCTTATAGGCACGATGGAGGAAGGCTTCTATCAAATAGATGTTCATTCCTTGGCTGTTAAGACGTTGTACAAAGATGGCAATGAGCTTAAAAAGGAAGGTCTGTCGAAAAGCTATGAGAGCGATCTGCTTATAGGAGTTCATGGTAAGGGATTATATTCGGGACAAGGTGTCATGATCTTTTCGGATAACGGAGAAACGGGCGAACAGGCATTGAAAGATCCTCGTACCGAAGCCGGCTCGTTGTCAGAGTGGAATGGGAAAGACTGGAAACTTGTTCGTCGAAACCAGTTTACCGAAATTACAGGCCCTGGCGGAATTTATGGTAACGCGAAACCTGCGTCTGAGCCCATTTGGTCCTTGGGTTGGGATTTTAAGTCTGTCATTCTGGGTCTCAGGGATGGCGGTAAATGGTTTTTTTACCGTTTGCCCAAGGCCAGCAACAGTTACGACGGAGCCCACGGATGGAACACGGAATGGCCGAGAATACGGAATGTCGGGACTCCCGAAAAGCCGGATTATCTGATGACTATGCACGGTATGTTCTGGCGTTTTCCCCAAACATTCAAAGCAACCAATACGGCTGGCATTCGTCCACGTTCCAATTATTTGAAAGTGATCGGTGATTTTACCCGTTGGAACAATCAGCTGGTTTTCGGATGTGATGATGCGGCAAAGAGTGAATTTTTGAATAAACGCACGGTGAAAGGGGGCATTGAAGCTCCAGGACAATCCCAGTCGAACCTTTGGTTTACATCTCTGGATCAGCCTGACCATACAGGTACCACCGACGCTTGCGGCTCTGTTTGGTTAAAAGAAAAAATTAAGGCGGGAGACATCTCTGATGCCTTCTTATTTGCCGGTTGGGACAAAAGGACAGCCTGGGTGAAAAATGAGAGTGATCAGCCTGTAACATTTACTTTCGAGGTAGATAAGACGGGTAAAAACAAATGGAGTAAACTGAGGACTATTCCTGTTCCGGCCAACGGTTCAACCAAAGTTGAATTTTCGGTCAGTGAAACAGGAGAATGGGTACGCGTTGTTGCGGATCGTGTCACCAAGGCATCGGTTTCTTTTGTCTACACTTCTTCTGCCAAAAGGAATACGGTGGCAGACCCTGTTTTCAATGGCATCGCGACTTTGGACACCAGGGAATCAACCGGAGGCTTGCTTTACAGTCTGGGAGAAAACCGCCGTGCACTCGGTATTTTGGCAAACAGTACGGTAGATGGTCAAACCACAGAGACCGGTTATTACGAGATGGATGGGGATATGAATATCGTACCTGTTGCAGACGGCAAAGCCGCGGACTTCATTCGTACGAAAGTGGCTATTCCCAGCCGGGTTGTTACGGTTGAAGCCGGATCTTATCTGATTGTGGACGATTCTGGAAGACGCTGGAGATTACCACTTGGTGATGATCAATACAAGAACCTGATGGAAAAACAGGCTTTGCGTATTTGCCGTGAGGTAGCTACAGAACGTGATATGCTGAGCTGCGGCGGCACCTTTTATGAGCTGCCGGCTGAAAATGCCGATGGCTTTGCCAAAATACGTCCCATTGCTTCGCACAATTTCAGAATCAACGACTATGTGTCTTATCGTGGTATGCTGGTGCTGACAGGCATTGACGCTGCCAAAGTTGCAGGGAATGATCATATCATCCAGTCTTCAGACAAAAAATGTACTGTTTGGGCAGGAGCCATTGATGATTTGTGGAAGGTCGGCAAGCCGGTCGGTAAAGGCGGACCCTGGTTTAATAGCAATGTGGTTGCGAATGAGCCTTCAGATGCCTATCTTTTTGGCTATTACGATAAACGTACGTTGAAACTGTCGCATCAATCCGATAAACCGGTTGATATACGAGTTGAGGTTGATCCGACAGGGGATGGCTCCTGGATGACCTATCATACTTTTACTGTTAAGCCTAAGGAAATATTGACATTCCCGATTCCTGATAATGTGCAGGCTCGCTGGATCCGCTTCGTTTCGAGCGAAACAACTACGGCTACAGCCTGGCTGGACTATAAGTAAAAGTCTCGAAAGCCAGTTGCATGAGCTAAACGATCCCAATAAGTGATAATCATTTATTGGGACCGTTTTTTATACAGAAATCTGCCAATAAAGTCTTGTACGCTGCTTTTTTTGAATGCAAAGGTCAAAAAACAATCAAGATTGCATCAAAATAGTAAACATTCCTGTACATTTGCAAAGTACCGTATTGATAAATGAAAAACATTCTATTATTACCTATAAATTATAAACACACACATTCATGAAAAAACTCTTTTTAATGGCAGCGGTGGTCCTTTTTACTACTGTGTCATTCGCACAACAAAAGAAAGACTGGGCTCAATTTGGCCGCTACGAAAAAGCAAATGCAGAATTGCTTACCGCTCCCGAAGTGGCTTTTATGGGAAATTCCATTACCGATGGCTGGTATGGCCAGGACAAGGAATTCTTTAATAAGAATAATTTCGCAGGGCGCGGCATCAGTGGTCAGACGACGGCTGAAATGCTGGTACGTTTCAGGAAGGATATTGTGGAATTGAAGCCAAAGGCTGTAGTCATTCTGGCCGGCATCAATGATATTGCCGAAAACAACGGGTCTATTAAACTCGAGAATGTGCTGGCTAACATTGCTTCTATGGCCGATCTTGCGCAAGCACACAAAATAAAGGTAATTCTTTGTTCCGTCTTGCCATGCAACCGTTTTTCCTGGAGGCCGCAAATCGATCCGACTGAAAGCGTCAAAACGCTGAATTCACTGATCAAGGAATATGCCGGAAAAAACAAACTCACCTATGTAGACTATTACTCTGCCCTTACCAATGATCAGGGTGGGTTGTCGGAAACCTTGAGCAAGGACGGTTGTCACCCGGTATTCAATTGCTATACAATGATGGAAGGTATTGTAACCAAAGCCATCAACAAGACATTGAAGAACAAGAAAGCCTACTTTGTTTCAGCTCCGAAAGAACAATAAGGAAGAGAAAAGCCTTGCTTTTAATTCTTTGCATAATATGGCAGGGCTGTAGTAGGCCTGCCAATTTTGTGCCTATCCGAAAATTTTATATTCACAGATTTTGATTATTCCATGGATTTAGTACATTTGGAACAAATAAATCAGTTGATATTCACATAAATAATCGAATTATGAAAAACAGAATGCTGATATTGTTTGCTCTTTTGTTTTCTGTCTTTGTTCTCTCCAGCTGTGACAAGGATAATACCGACCCTCTGATCGGTTCCTGGAGGCTGACAAATATGACCGGCTACAATGCGGACAGCACGACAGCCTTTAGCATGGATTATGCCTATGAGGACTATAATCTGCAATGGGGTGTCAGCACCCAGTATATCTGGATGTTCAAGGAGAATGGCGTGTTCGTAAACAACATGAGCGATATTACAGGAGGAGAATACTATCTTCACGATGAATCCAACAAGCTTTTGGTTTTGTCTGACAACATTTACACCATCAAGAAACTGAAGAACAATGTTCTGATCCTCGAAGAAAAGCATGATCAAGGAACCAGTTTCGTGGTAAGTACCTACGAACGGATATGATCCGGGAAGTCAAAATAGAACAGGGCAGGCTCAAAAGGTTTGCCTTTTCTGCTTTTATAGTCAAATCCAGCGTTTTTATATTTATTTTTGTCCTGATAGAAAATAGGTAGCAAATGTGCGGTCCTGCACATACGACTGCCGGTTAACCAAAATAATATCCTATGCGTAAATTTTTTCTTACAAACCTTCTGCTGCTTTTTGCAGTCCTTGCAGTCCAGGCTCAGAAGTGGGTCCCTTTCAATGAAAAGAACATATCCTATATGGGACGTGTTGAGTTTATAGGGAACCAATCGGCCAGGATCTATTGGCCAGGAACCTCTGTATCCCTTGATTTTGTTGGAACAGAAGTTAAAGCCATTCTTAAAAACGGAAAGGATCAGGCTTATTTCTACGCCATTGTAGATGGTGATGACAATCATGCTGTAAGGATCAAGCCGGACACCATTAAGTCCCGTGTTGTGTTGGCCAAAGGATTGAAGCAAGGCAAGCACAGGATTCAGCTCTTTAAGCTGGACAACAACACGACCGTAACCTGGTTTTACGGCTTTGAAATAAGCAAAGGCGGCCAAGTGTTGAAAGCGCAGTTGCCTTCCAAAAGGAAAATAGAATTTTATGGAAATTCCATCACGGCCGGTCACGGTGTGGATCGTCCCCAGGGTATGGCGGACTCAGGCGCAGAAGAACATTTCAACAATTACTGGACTTATGCAGCCCGAACTGCCAGGCATTACAACGCTCAATATTCCTGTATAGCAAGAAGTGGAATAGGAATTATGCTGAGCTGGTCTTCCCTCATTATGCCTGAAATGTATGACCGTCTCAATCCTTCGGATCCCAACAGTAAATGGGATTTTTCCAGATTTACGCCCGATGTGGTGGTCATCAACTTGTTTCAGAACGATTCCTGGCTTGTGAATAATCCCAATCATGAACAGTTCAAGGCTCGCTTCGGAACCACCAAACCATCTGATTCTCAAATTGTGGAGGCATACCGGAATATGGTATCAAAGATTCGCACAAAATATCCCCAAGCCAACATTATCTGTGTCCTTGGAAGCATGGATGCTACCAGGGAGGGTTCGCCCTGGCCCGGGTATATCGAAACTGCTGTGAAGTCTTTAAACGATCCTAAAATCCATACTCATTTCTTTCCCTTCAAAAAGGGCCCCGGACATCCGACTGTTGCTGAACAGAAAGATATGGCTGACAGCCTGATCCGGTTTATCGACGAACACATTAAATGGTAGAAGGATATTCAAAATAGAAAAGCCGTTCAAACAACATTTGAACGGCTTTCTCTTTGTTGAAGTGCGCCCGAAGGGACTCGAACCCCCACGCCTCTCGGCACCAGATCCTAAGTCTGGCGTGGCTACCAATTACACCACGAGCGCTTCTCTTTTTTGAGAATGGATTGCAAAAGTAGGGAAAATTTACGGAAAACAAAAATCCGGAGCCAAAATCCTTTCAAGGATGGAGTGCGATGTATTGACGAGCCATTTCAATGATGGTGTCGTACCCATTTTTGACATCTTCATCCGACATGGAGGCAAAGATGTCCGGATCTATACCTTCTTCGTTCAGGGTCATGTCAGCGTCATAGGTCGGACAGGAGGAAAAGCGAACATTCCAGCCATTGGGTAAGGTTGAACTGATGGGTAAACCACCGCCTCCCCCTGTACGATCGCCCATAATGATGACATTGGGCAACTGTCGCATGGTGCCGATAAAAGAATTTGTTGCACTGTAGCACATGCGGTTGGTGAGGATGATAACAGGCTTGGATGTATATTTTGTCCTGTCTGAAGGCTCTATGCTGATAGGATATGGTTCGGAGAAAGCATCGTGTGCCGGTCCGGTCTTATGGCTAATGTAGCCTCCGACTATTTTCTTATTTGTGAAACGGGCAGCCAGCTGGGCGACATTGCTCAGATTTCCTCCCGAATTGTCCCTAACGTCAAGGATAATACCGGGGCATTCCTTGAAATAATTAAAGATGTAGTCCAGACCATTTTCGCTGATGGATTCTGAAAAACTTCTATAGGTAATATACCCTACATGGTCGCCTTTCAATATCTTGTATTTTAGTCCGGCGGAGATCTGATAATCGGTGCCCAGATATTTCTTTTCAACAACGGCATTGAAATTGGGGGCATAGTCTTCAAACCATTTCCAGTAACGAATTACGTCTTGTGAGGCGTAAAGGTTTACATGTCCGTCCTTGAGTTCGCAGATCATTTCACCTAAAGTCCTGAACAGGGATATGGAATTGGATATGGTATCCATTTTGACCGCGTACCTGTCATGCACTTTATCCCAGTCTACATTTTTTTCGTCAAAAAAACAGTATTTCTGATCGAGTACGGTCCAAAGAGTTTCAAAGACATTCTGAGGAGTTGAACTTTCGTTGATGTCTTCATGGCAGGATTGTAAGCCAAGAGTCAGGAATAATATCAGGACGAACTTTTTCATGGCTACAGAACGTTAAAGTAGCGAATATAACCGGCCGAAAAGTGGCTGGTATAGATTCTGGTGCGTATGTCGTTGAAAAGACTGATCCGGCCTTCATTCCAGTAGCTGAGCCTCAGGCTGCTTTTCCGGTGGGTGAGGGGAATATCCAGACTCAACTGTTGCCTCCAGTGCTGATAATTGAAAGGATGGGCAAATTGGGCCGTGTTTTTTGTATTTCCCAGGTAAAATATTTCGTAGTACGATTCGGCGTATTCAGGAGAAAAGCCGGCTCCAATCAAGGAAAAACTACCCTGATAGGTGAGCTTCATATTTTTGTTCAAAAGCAGAAAGTCGTAGTCCGTGAAAACGGAAGCACCCATTTCTGCGAAAGCATCAATCGAACCGGGATTGTTGCCGTTTTGAAGACAATATCTGCCGCCTCCGTTCAGAGAGGTAAAGCCTCCTGCAGAAAGGCTCCAGTCTTGTTTGGATAGGAATTGCCTCAGAATGCTAAACCGCAGGTCAATATTTCCGTGGGCAATGGTCGAATTCCCGGTTGACTGGCTGAACAGTGCATTGAGATAAAAACTGCTTTGGCTAAACCATTTGGCATTGTTGAAATTAACGGATACGTTGCTTGGCATGTCCCATTTCAGAGGCTTCATGTTCCCGGAAGAAAACAGGAGCGATAAACCGTCGTGAGAAAGCGGAGATAGGTAGTCGTCGTAAACGTAGGCACTCCCTGCTCCCAGTTGCCAGCTGAAGCTCTTGGGAGCTCCGTTCTGTGCAAATACCGGCTGAAATAGAAAGGATCCAAGAACTGCCAGTAGAAAGGATGCTGATTTGAAAGCTGTTTTTTTTGGTTTACCCATATTGATTCAATTTTCGGAAAACTAGTCAAACAGCTTTGTCTGTCCTACGATTTCATCAATAATGTCTGTCGTGCTTTTGCCTGCATCTTCGTCTTCGTCCTCAATTTCAACGGGAATGGGCACCTCTTCGCTATTCTCCGGTTTTTCGGGGAAGCGGATTGGCTCCAGTTCGTTGATTTGGTCAACTTCAAAGGTGGTGATACGTTTGCCTTTGGCTTTGTAACTCTTTATTCCGATGAATTCGTCTCCGTCGATAATCATTTTTTCGCGGAAGCTGTCGTTGCCACCAAAGATAACTTCGATTCTCGGATAGTAGACATCCGTTAGGTGAATGAGCGTTGTTTCGGGATTATCGCCGATAAAGGATGTAGGTTTGGAACTCTGTTCCAGGGCAAATCGTTTCATGTAAGGAAAGCCTTGTTGGTCTGCATCGCGTACTATGGCTGTCCAGATCTTGTCCGGATCAAATTTTTCCAGAATCCTGACGTCGTCGTTGTAATGGTTGGTCAGGTCAAAGCTGGTGGTGTAGAAGCTGCCGTTCTTGCGGATCACCAGGATGCAGTCCTCGTTCTGGAATTCTCCCAGATATTCACCCCTTTCGTCGCTGTTAAGGCGAAAAACATCCCTGTCAAACCAAATCTTCAGGCCACCCAACGTGGAGCCTCCTTTTTGTTTGAGCGTGATTCTGTGAATATCGTTTTTGGTAAGGATGTTGCCCATGGACTGACGTCCCTTAATGGCTATTTCGCTGAAATCCTTGTCGAATTGAAGTTTTTTGATTCTTGGTCCCGGCTTGAGGATCACTTTGATAACTTCGGCTTCTCCGTTGGGATTTGCGCTGAAGTAGAGGATGCGGGAGCCGGCAACCCCTTGGGTCAGATCGTATTCCTTATCCCTGGTTACACCGTTTACGGCAAACCGTTTGATGTAAGTTGCTCCATCCTTGCCGTTTCGGTAGGCCATGTTGTAGATGGTACGTGTGTCGTTTTTCTTGAAAATGTTCACATACAGCAGATTCTTGCCGACAAAAAGCTTATCGGTGACCTTGACGACCTTGAGTTTGCCATCCTTATAAAACAGGATGACGTCGTCGATGCTGGAGCAAGGGCAGATGTACTCGTCTTTCTTGAGGCTGGTTCCGATAAAGCCTTCTTCCCGGTTGATGTAGAGCTTCTCATTGGCTTCCACGACCTTGGCTGCTTCGATGGTGTCAAAGCTTCTGATTTCCGTACGTCTTGGGTAGTTTTTCCCGTATTTCTTTTTGAGGTTCTCAAACCACTCGATGGTATAACCAACGAGGTGGGCCAGGTTGTGATCGATTTCCTCAATCTGGGCTTTCATACTGGCTATAAGCTCGTCCGCCTTGAAGGTGTTGAATTTCAGGATGCGTCCCATCTTGATCTCCATCAGGCGTAAAATGTCGTCGTTGGTGATTTCGCGGATAAAGCCTGGTTTGAAAGGCTCCAAACGCTTATCCACGTGCTTGATGGCCTGTTCCATGTCCTTGCTGTCTTCAAAACCTTTGTCCTTGTAGATGCGCTCTTCGATGAATATTTTCTCAAGCGATGCATACATGAGACTCTCCTGAAGCTCAGCCTTGTGGATCTCGAGTTCTTTCTGCAAGAGGTCCTTGGTGTTTTCGGTCGATGTGACCAGCACCTCGGAAACGTTCAGGAAGTTGGGCTTTTCATCCCTGATGACGCAACAGTTTGGAGAAATGCTGATTTCACAGTCGCTGAAAGCGTAGAGTGCATCTATGGTTTTGTCTGAAGAGACGCCAGGAGCCAGATGCACCAGTATCTCAACGTTGGCCGCTGTGTTGTCGTCAACCTTGCGGATTTTGATCTTGCCCTTTTCGTTGGCTTTCAGGATGGACTCGATGACGGAAGTGGTGGTTCGGCCGAAAGGAATCTCGGTGATGACCAGGGTTTTGGAGTCCAGTTTGCTGATTTTTGAACGGACCTTAACGGCACCGCCGCGTTCTCCGTCGTTGTAACGGGATACGTCGATGTAGCCACCGGTCTGAAAATCGGGATATATTTCGAACGGCTCGTTTTGCAGATAGGCAATGGAGGCGTTGATGAGTTCATTGAAATTGTGCGGCAGGATTTTGCAGGAAAGGCCTACGGCGATACCTTCTACTCCCTGGGCAAGCAAAAGCGGAAATTTCACCGGTAAGCAAATGGGTTCTTTGTTTCTACCGTCGTAAGAGGGCTTCCATTCTGTTGTTTTCGGATTGAAAACCACGTCCAATGCAAATTTGGAAAGTCTGGCCTCAATATAACGTGGGGCAGCTGCGCCGTCACCGGTAAGGATGTTTCCCCAGTTTCCCTGACAATCCACCAAAAGGTCTTTTTGCCCAAGCTGTACCAGGGCGTCACCGATGGAAGCATCACCGTGGGGATGGTATTGCATGGTTTGTCCGATGATGTTGGCGACCTTGTTGTACCTGCCGTCGTCAATTCTCCTCATGGCATGTAGAATGCGGCGTTGCACCGGCTTCAAACCATCTTCTATGTGAGGTACGGCACGTTCAAGGATAACATAGGAAGCATAATCCAAAAACCAGTTTTGGTACATCCCGGAGAGCTGATGTCTGATGTTCGTATCCTTGTTGTCCGGAACCTGATATTCGGAATGTCCGCCGCCATCAAGGGTTTCTTCTTCCTTTTCGTTTGAATTTTCTGTATTGTTGATGTCGACTTCTTCCGTTTCTTCAGGTTGGTTGCCATTGGGAATGGGTTCGTTCTCTTCGATGTGGTCTTTCATAGAAAATAGCAGATATATATGTATTTTTTACGCTTTTACACACGTAATGTGCAAATATAATTCAAAAAAATCACTTACTTTGCAGCCGCAGAAAAAATAATCTGAATTATAATGGCTCAGCAAGAAGACGTATTTAAGAAGTTGGTTTCTCATTGCAAGGAATACGGTTTTGTGTTCCCTTCAAGTGAGATTTATGACGGCCTGGCAGCTGTCTATGACTACGGTCAGTTAGGTGTTGAATTGAAAAATAACATCAAGAAGTATTGGTGGGATTCCATGGTGTTGCTCCATGAAAACATCGTGGGCATCGACTCCGCCATTTTTATGCATCCGACCATCTGGAAAGCTTCCGGTCATGTGGATGCCTTCAACGATCCATTGATCGACAACAAAGATTCCAAAAAACGTTATCGCGCAGATGTTCTGATCGAGGAACAACTCGCAAAATACGACGATAAGATAGAAAAAGAAGTGGCCAAGGCTGCCAAGCGTTTTGGCGAAAGTTTTGATGAAGCCCAGTTCCGTTCAACGAATTCCCGTGTAATGGAACACCAGGCGAAAAGGGATGCCCTGCATACCCGTTTTGCAAAAGCATTGAATGATTCAAATCTGGAGGATCTGAGACAAATCATCGTGGATGAAGAGATCGTATGTCCTATTTCCGGAACCAGAAACTGGACGGAAGTACGTCAGTTCAACCTGATGTTCTCCACCGAAATGGGATCTACATCCGATGGTGCCATGAAAGTGTATCTGCGTCCTGAAACGGCTCAAGGTATTTTCGTGAATTACCTCAATGTGCAGAAAACCGGCCGTATGAAGATTCCTTTCGGTATTGCACAGATCGGAAAGGCCTTCCGTAATGAAATTGTTGCCCGTCAATTCATTTTCCGCATGCGTGAATTTGAACAGATGGAAATGCAGTTTTTCGTTAAGCCTGGCACCGAACTTGAATGGTTTGCTCAGTGGAAACAAACCCGTTTGAAATGGCATAAGGCTCTTGGAATGGGCGATCAGAAGTATCGTTTCCACGATCACGACAAGCTGGCCCATTATGCAAATGCGGCTACCGACATTGAATACGAAATGCCTTTTGGCTTCAAGGAAGTGGAAGGTATCCATTCCCGTACCAATTTTGACTTGTCCCAGCACGAAAAATATTCTGGAAAGAACATCAAATACTTTGATCCTGAACTTAATGAAAGTTATACTCCGTTTGTCATCGAAACATCGATCGGTGTTGACCGTATGTTCTTGAGCATAATGTGTGGTGCTTACAACGAAGAAACACTGGAAAACGGCGAGACACGCATTGTCCTTCAGTTGCCTGCTTCCCTGGCACCCATCAAATTGGCTGTACTGCCTTTGATCAAGAAAGATGGTTTGCCTGAGTTAGCCAGAGAAATCATCGACGACCTTAAGTTTGACTTCAAATGTCAGTATGACGAGAAGGATTCCATCGGAAAACGCTACCGTCGTCAGGATGCCATCGGTACACCTTACTGTGTCACCGTAGACCATCAGTCGCTTGAGGACAAATGCGTGACCATCCGTCACCGTGATTCCATGAAACAGGAACGCGTAGCCATTTCCGAATTGAAAGGCATCATATCCAAGGGTGTCAGCATGAAAGAACTCTTTAAGAAACTGGTTTAGCCGACCGGTAATTGATTATAAATAAAAACAGGCGATACCTTTGTGGTGTCGCCTGTTTTGTTTGTATCTGGTTTCGGGCTTAGTTGTCCGATGTTACTTCTTTCAGAGAAATGTCAAAAATCAGGGTGGAGTAGGCTGGAATGTTTGTTTGGGCTGTCGATCCGTATGCCAGGTCGTAGGGAATGAATAGTCTCCACTTGGATCCTACCGGCATGTACTGGATGGCAAGACTCCATCCGTCAATCACTTTGCTGCCGACTGTAAAGTCGTAGTCGTGTGAATAGTCGAAGGCTTCACTTTCCAGAAGCACACATTTGGTTTTGCTATAATCGATGGTATCGTTGTAGGTCCAGCCTGCATAGGAGACATTGACCTTGTTTCCGATGATGGGCTTTGCCCCGGTGCCTTCGTTTATTATCTGATAATAAATTCCTGGGTAACCGTTGATGCTGTCACCGATTTCATGCATACCGCTGATGTTTTTCAGGCTGTTGTAAAAGGCCAGATTCTTATCCCTGTATTCGTCTTCTGAATTATCGGAACAAGAGGAAAGGCCCAGTGCGACGGAGCTGCAAACAAGTAAAAAAAGCCAGATTTTTTTCATATAAACGTTTTTTGTTATTTTCAGGTTTGATGTTATAGTACAGGGAGACTGGTCCCGTTTATTTTCTGATAAAGGTCAAGCGCATAAATATCCGTCATGCCTGAGATGTAGTCCAATACTGCCTGGATGCGTCCGTAGGTTGTACCGGCCTTGACCTCGTACTGCTGTGGAATGCGAGCCAAAAGTACTTTTGAATAGGCCTGATCGGGATAGTTCACCGCGTTGATGATTTCTTCCAGCAAGGTAGTGATGATTTTGTAACCGGCCAGTTCTATGTCAAGCACATCGGAAGATTTGTATATTTTCTTCATGGAAAGCCTGGCACAGGTATCGTAAGCCGAGAAAGCCTGAGGATCCACTTTCTGAATAAGCGATCCTTCAAAAGTTCCGTTCAGTATTTTTTCCTCGTTTTTCACAAAGACACCAGCACAGGCCTGAACCAAACGGCCGATGACGCAGGAACGCAGGTAACCGATCTTTTCATTGACATCGTCTACCAGCAGTAAGACGTCTTTTCTGTGTGTGAGGCTGGGTTCCGGGAAAAAATTCAGCAACAAATCGATCGTTTCTTCGGTGCTGACCAGTTTCAGCTTATGGGCATCCTCCAAGTCCATGATCTGATAACAGATGTCATCGGCGGCTTCTACCAGATAGACAAGTGGGTGACGCGCAAAGGACAGCTCGGTACCTGGAGTCTTGATGAGACCAAGTTCCTTGGCTATCAGCTCAAAACTCTCAGCCTCGCTGGTGAAAAAACCGAACTTGGAATGCTTGTCTGAAGCCAGGGAGGAAGCGTAGGGATACTTGACTACCGAGGCCAGTGTGGAATAGGTCAGGGCAAAACCTCCCTGACGACGTCCGTTAAAAGTATGGGTCAAAAGTCTGAAGGCGTTGGCATTTCCTTCAAAATGGCAAAAATCGGTAAATTCGGTTTCACTCAGGTCTTTCTTCCATTTAAGCCCTTTCCCTTCGGAAAAATAAGAAGATATGGCCTTTTCCCCGGAATGCCCGAAAGGAGGATTTCCCAGATCGTGGGCCAGGCAGGCGGCAGAAACGATGGAACCAATTTCGGTTAGGGTCTCGTCCCGTTGCATGCTGTACTTTTCCCGCAAAAATTTGGAAATGGCTAAACCCAGGGAACGGCCAACGGAGGAAACCTCCAGGCTGTGTGTCAGTCGGTTGTGTACAAAGACACTGCCAGGCAACGGAAAGACCTGGGTTTTGTTCTGGAGCCTGCGGAAGGGAGATGAAAAAATAAGCCTGTCGTAATCCCTCTCGAATTCGCTTCGGTCATGGATACGATTATCCTGAAACGCTTCATTTCCGAAACGCTTTGATGATAAAAGTTTGCTCCATTGCATTTGCTGGTCCATCGTACTGAGAGGTCTTCTATGTTACTATTATTATTTGAGTTGCAAATGTAGACAAAACAAAATATAAAAACACTTAAATAATCGGTACACGTATAGGTTTCAACGTTTTTTAGTACTTTTGCTCCCTATACAAACATAAGAATTTATCTTCAAATGATTATCAACATAGTAAACCGTTCCAAACACGAATTACCCCAGTATGCCACTGCTTTTTCCGCTGGCCTGGACCTGAGGGCGAACATCAGCGAACCTGTTGTCCTAAAGCCACTGGAAAGGAAGCTGATCCCTACCGGACTTTTCATAGAACTGCCTGCAGGATATGAAGCCCAGATTCGTCCACGTAGTGGACTGGCCATCAAGAAAGGTATAACAGTGCTTAATTCTCCTGGCACCATCGATGCCGACTACCGTGGTGAAATTTGTGTCATCCTGGTCAATCTTTCCAGTGAGGATTTTCTCATTGAAGACGGGGAACGCATTTGCCAGATGGTCATAGCCTCTCATCAGCAGGCTGAATGGAATGAGGTTGAAGTATTGAATGAAACGGAACGCGGTGCCGGCGGATTTGGCCACACCGGGAAAAAATAAGATTATGCGGATACGCACATTGGCAGTTCTATTGCTTTTTGCATTGTTTTCCCTTCCTTCTGAGGCCCGCCTCAACAAGGTCTCCGAAACTCCTGTCGCTTTAAACGAAACCAAGGATCAGTTGCTTTCCGAAAACGACCGTTCCGTCTTTGACTACTATTTTCAGGAAGCGCTGAGTCTCAGGCATCAGGGAAAATACGATGCGGCATTCGACATGTTTCGTTATTGCGTATCGCTTGACTCCCTCAATGCCCAGGCCTGGTACGAGATTGCCGTCTTTTACAACAACCTCAAGCAACCGGACAATGGGCTGAAGGCCATGCAAAAAGCCTACGCCATCGATCCAACCAACGAATGGTATACTTTTGGATTGGCAAACACCTACATCTCCCTGCAGAAACTTCCTGATGCCATTGCTCTTTATGAGAAGCTGGTAAAAAATAAACCTGAAGATGAAAATCTCCAGTTCCAGCTGGCAGGTCTTTATACGCAGACTCAGGATTATCAGGGTGCAATCCGGAAGTACGACCAGGTGGAACGTCTTATCGGAAAGAATGAAAGCGTCAGCTTTGAGAAATACAAGCTCTACAAAGACATGGGCAAGCCCAAGAAAGCAATCAGGGAAATTTCCTCCCTTTGTGCGGAATATCCTTACGATGTTGAGTATGTGCTTCTTTTGGGCGATGCCTGGATGGATCTTGGCGACTTTGACAAGGCTCTTGCCCAGTACGAGACCGCCCGTAAAATGAATCCGGAAAATCCGTCCGTTGCCTTGTCTATGGCTGACTATTACAATGAGATCGGTGATACGCTGTCTGCAAGAAAACAGATGAGCCTGGCCCTGACGAACCCCAATACGGATGTGGATACCAAACTTTCTATTTTTGCATCCATCCTTTCTGCATCGCAAACGACAGCAGACAGCCTTCAAATTCCGGGCTATTTTGAAATTTTGCTGGAACAGCATCCCAATGAATACAAGATTAGGGACCTTCATGTTCAATGGCTGTTGAGCAAAGGGAAAAAACAAGAGGCCAAGGACGAATTGCGTACTGTTCTTGATCTGAATCCCAATCAGCTCCAGGCGTGGAAAAACTATCTGGAGTTGAATGCCGAAGCTGACAACTATAAGGAAATTCGGAAAATTTGCAACGATGCCCTGACCTATTTCCCCAAAGAACCGTTGTTTATGTTCTATTTGGGCTTGAGCTGGATTACGGTTGGTGACGGCCTTTCTCAGGACGCAGAAATGCATCAGAAAGCCATCCAGGCGTTCAAGGAAGCCATCGCTGTTTCAAAACCCGAAGATCTGGCATTTATTTCCCGTCTGTATGGTCTTATCGGTGACTCTTACTTGGTCATCAAGGACAAACAGGCCGCCTATGAAAGCTATGACAAGGCTTTGGAGGTGCACCCTGGCAATGTTCTGGTGCTGAACAACTACGCCTATTATCTTTCTGAGGAAGGTGGAGACCTGCCGAAAGCGGAACGCATGTCCAGAAAAACCATCGAGGTGGAGCCTAAGAATGCCACCTATTTGGATACTTATGCCTGGATCTTTTTCAGGGAAGGCAAATATGGCCTGGCGAAAATATATATAGAACGGGCGGTGACCAATGTACAGGATTCAAACTCTGTTATATTGGAACATTACGGTGATATCCTATGGTTCAACGGGGAGCACGATGCTGCCCGTGTTCAGTGGGAAAAAGCACTCAGTTTGCAAGACCCCTCCGAAATTCTGCTTCAGAAAGTCAAAACCGGTGTTTACGTAAAAACCATAAAACAAACCCCATGACCATCATTAAATCCCTTCGTTCAAAAAATCTCCATGTTTTGGGAAAGATTTTATTGGCTTCCATCGTCTTTTGCGGAATGTTCAGCTGTAAATCAAGCAAGGATATAGCACGAAAGCCATCGGAAACCGACATTAAACGCCTTGAACAACTCATTTTTACAAATGGAAATTTTTCAAATTTGACTTCCAAGGTTGAATTCAAGTTAATGCCCAAAGCCGGTGTTAGCGTAGGAATGAAAGGGACCCTTAAGATCTGCCGGGATAGTTGCATTATCCTTTCTCTGCAACCTTTTGCCGGAATTGAAGCGGCAAAATGCCTTATCCGCAAGGATAGCATTTTTATTGTCAGCCGTCTTCATCAGACCTATGCGGTGGAGGATCTTCGCAATCTCAAATATTCGCAGTACGTGAACCTGAACCTTTTGGAAGCACTGCTTACCAACCGCGTCTTCATTCCCGGTCAGGCAGCACCGAAGATCAACGATGTCAATAAGTTTGAGTGGCACAAGCAAAAGGAAGGCGATTACTATCGTTTGCCGGATGAGAATTACATACTTGATTTTTGTCTTAACCCGGATGGAGAATACAACCAGCTTCGCGCATCAAGTCCTGAATTGCAGGAAAAAGTCAATGTGCAATACGACTATTTTGAGGCAGAAGGCCCGCTTATTTTTCCTCACAAGGTTCTCATCTCCGCCGTTGGACCCCAAAAAACCATCCAGTTTCAGGTTCTCTATGTGAAGCCATCTTTTAATTCTTCCAAGGAATTCCGTTTTGACATACCAACCAAATACAAGAAAGTGACAACGGAAGAACTGATCAAACGATTCCAGTCGATGTTATGAAGCATTTTATTAGTATATTTTTTATTTCTTTGTTCTGTATTGGCGTTTATGCCCAGAGCGGCAACCGCTTGTCTGAGCTTGAACGGAAGCGTCAGATTGCTCTTGAACGGGTGGAAAAGACCACAAGGTTGCTGGGTAAAAACAAAGTGACCACCAAAAACACCCTCTACAGGCTCAATGTTATCAGTGACCAGATCAAGGCCAGAGAAAGTTTTGTGAAAGACCTTGATTCCGAATTGAATGCTATCAATACCGAAGTTGCTGAAGTGCAGGCTGAATATACGGAACTTAGCCGCAACCTGAGCGTCAAGAAAGAAAAGTATGCCAAATCCCTTAGGCTGATGTCCAGACGCAATAAGTCCGAAGACAAGCTGATGTTTATTCTTTCGGCTAAGGATCTGAACCAGATGACCAACCGTTTGCGTTATCTGGATGAGTATGCCGGCTACCAGCGTGTACAGGCCAAGGAAATATCCAGGAAACAAACGGAACTTAACGAAAAGCGCATTGCCCTTGAAGCTGCCTACAACGAAAAGGAAGCGGTCAAAAATAAGAAGGAGCAAGAACAAAAGACCCTTCAAAAGGAACGTGAGGTACAGTCCAAACTGGTTTCAGAACTCAAAGGCAAGGAGAAACAGTTGAACATCGAGCTGAACAAGCAAAAGCGACAAGCCGAAGAACTAAGCAGGCAAGTGGAAAACCTGATTGCTGAAGAAGCCAGAAGAGCTGCGGCAAGAGCGTCCAAAGACAAGACCCAGAAAAGGACGGCCGAAGTTAAAGGCGGTTATGCCATGACCGTGGACGAAAAGAAACTGTCCAGTGATTTTGGTAAAAACCAGGGTGCGTTGCCATTCCCCGTTTCCCTGCCAGGCTCCATTATCGTACATTTTGGTGAACAAAAATATCAGGATCTGAAGTACGTCCAGAACAGCAGTAAGGGCATCGATATTCAGACCAGACCAGGCGCTTCAGCCATGGCTGTCTTTGGAGGTGTGGTCAGCAAGGTCTTTGCATTGCCAGGCTTTAACAATTCCGTTATCATCAGGCATGGTAATTACCTGACGGTGTATGCAAACCTTAGCAGCGTCTATGTAAAAGCCGGGGAAAAGGTAAAGATTGGCGAAGCTATCGGAAAGATTTTCGTGGACAGTCAGCAAAACAACCAAACCATCCTTCACTTCCAACTATGGAAAGATACCCAAAGGCTCAATCCTGAAAGCTGGCTGAGAAGACATTGATCAGGAGAGAACGAGACCGTCGAGAATCCGGATGTAAAGACTGATGCCTTCCCGGATTTCTTCCAGGACGATGAACTCGTTGGCTGTATGCGACCGGGAAGATTCTCCCGGCCCAAGTTTGAGGGTGGTAAACGGCATTCTGGCCTGATCGGAAAGCGTTGGGGAACCGTACGGTACTCTTCCACATTCAAGGCATGCCACTACCGCCGGATGATCCAGCTCAATACGGGAGGAGTTTAGGCGGAAGGAACGGGGCTTAACCTCACATTGAACTTCGGCTTTTATTTTCTCAAAAAGACTTTCTGGGGAGAAGAATTCATTGATACGTACATCCACCACAAATTGACAGGTATCGGGCACGACATTGTGCTGTGTGCCTGCATTAATCTGTGTGACCGTCATCTTGACGGGCCCCAGGAAGTTGGACTGTTCCTGAAAATTCTTTGTCCTGAACCATTCGATGTCGCGCATGGCCTTGTAGATGGCGTTTTCTCCCTCGTTGCGGGCGGCATGACCGGCTCTTCCATGAGCTGTGCAGTCGAGCACCATCAATCCTTTTTCGGCAATGGCTGGATGCATGTTGGTCGGTTCGCCGACCACTCCGAAAGCGATGGGAGGCAATTGGGGCAATAAGGCATCTATCCCGTTCTTTCCCGTAACCTCTTCTTCTGCAGATAATCCCAATATCAGGTTGTAACTCTGGGGCAGGGTGCTCAGAATTCTGAAAGCCTGAATAAGACAGCAAAGGCTGGCTCCCGCATCGTTGCTCCCAAGCCCGTACATGCGGTCTCCTTCAATGGTTGCCTGATAGGGCTTGTATTCCCATCCATCCACAGGTTTGACCGTGTCCATGTGCGAATTGAGCAGTATAGTAGGACGCTGTGCACTGTATTCCGGAGCTATGCACCACAGGTTGTTCTGTTCACGGTTTACTTTCATACCACGTTCCTCAAGCCAGGCCACTAGAAAATCGGCCCTGTCTTTTTCGTTGCGACTCAGGGATGGTATTGAAAGGATTTGTTCCAGAAGCTCCACGGCTTCTTTGAAATAACTGTCGTTGTTCATGTCCGGAAATGCTTTATATAGATGCAAAGATAGAAATCTTCCAAAAGAAATGGTTTAGAATGAACTTTAATCCTTTTTTTTACGTTATTTTGCTCAGATAAACTAAAATTGTGCAATTATGGACTTATTACATCTGGCCCGACTTGTTCCGGCACAAGCAAAAAAACTGGGGGAAGCCCAGGCAATGAGATTCCGCGATTATACGGACGGAACCTGGAAACCGATAGACTGGAACGAATTCAACCGCAACGTGGACAGGGCTGCCAAAGCCATGATCGAGTATAATGTTTTTGAGAAAGACCGTATAGGTTTGTTTTCTCAAAATAAGCCTGAGTGCCTGGAAATTGAATTTGCCATTTATTCAAACAGGGCGGTGGGAGTGCCCATGTATGCCACCAGTACGACCGCTCAGATAGAATATATCATTCATGATGCAGGTATCCACCTGCTCTTTGTGGGAGACCAGTACCAATACGATAGGGCTTATGAAGCACAGAAGGCCTGCCCTATGCTGCAACATATCATCATTATTGATACGGATGTCAGACTGGCCATTACCGATGTGAAGTCCATTTACTTCAAGGACTTTATTCAAACTGGGGTCCTTTCCAAAAAGGATCAGGAGCTGGAAGACCGCAGAGCGAGGGCTGAAGATGAGGACTTGGCCAATATTCTCTATACTTCCGGTACCACAGGTGAGCCTAAGGGAGTTATACTCACTCATTCCATGTTTATGGAGGCCATGCGCGTGCACTATATCAAGCTTACCGCTATCAGAGAAGGGGATGTTTCCCTGAGTTTCCTACCTATGACCCACATCTTTGAAAAGGCGTGGGATTGTTTCTGCCTGGCGAACGGTATCCGGATAGACATCAACCTGAGGCCTTCCGATATCCAGATGACGCTCAGGGAAGTCCGACCTCATTACCTCTGCAGTGTCCCTCGTTTTTGGGAAAAGATCTACCATGGCATTCAGGAAAAGATAGACAGCTATCCGCATATTGTCCGCCTCCTTTTCAACCGGGGTGTTTTTGTCGGAAAAAAATACAACCTGGAATACAAGCGTAAGGGGTTACGTCCGCCATTCTGGAATGCCTTTGGTTATTTTGTGTATTCCAACACCCTTTTCAAGGCCATCAAAAAAACGGTTGGGCTTGAGAATGGCCGGATATTTCCGGTGGCCGGAGCGAAACTTTCCGATGACCTTTGCCTGTTTTTCAGGTCTATCGGCTTTCCCATTTATTATGGTTACGGCCTGACGGAAAGTACGGCTACCGTTTCAGCTTTCGATGAGACCGGCTATCATGTGGGCACGGTGGGCAGCATCATTGACGGTTTGGAAGTGCGGATAGGTGAAAATAATGAGATCCTGCTCAAAGGAAAGACCATCACCCCGGGCTATTACAAGAAACCGGAGGCGACAACGGCGGCTTTTACAGAAGACGGCTTTTTCCGCACCGGTGACGCAGGTACTTTCGATTCGTTCGGGCACCTGGTCATTACCGACCGCATCAAGGATCTTTTCAAGACTTCCAACGGCAAGTACATTGCACCTCAAAATATTGAAACGGTTCTTGCCGAAGATAACTACATTGAGATGGTGGCTGTAATTGGAGACCAGTTTAAGTATGTTACTGCATTGATTGTTCCCACGCTTTCCTATATTCCCGATTTGGCTGCGAAACTGGGCATTGAATCCAAGGATTTGCGGGAAATTCTGGTCGATGAGCGCATCTATGCTTTCTATGAAAACCGTATCCGAAACATGCAAAAGAATATGGCCGGTTTCGAGCAGATCAAGAAATTTACTTTGTTACCCGCGCCTTTCACTATGGAAAGTGGTGAACTGACCAATACGCTCAAGCTTCGTAGAAAGACAATTGCAGAACACTATGCTGACATCATCGAGGCTATGTACTAAATTTTGTGTACCTTTGCGCGACCAAAAATAATATTCACTTATGATTACGACCGAACAGATAAAAGAAGTTCAGGAGCGCGAGCACGCGTTGAGGAGGTACCTTTGACGTCGATGCAAAGATCGTTGAATTAGAAGAAGAAGAAATACGTACCCAGGTTCCCGGATTCTGGGATGACAATAAGGCTGCTGAGATTCAGATGCGTAAGGTAAAAGGCATCAAGTCCTGGATTGAGTCTTACAACGAAGTGGTTCAGGCCAATGAAGAACTAACCCTGGCCTTCGATTTCTATAAGGAAGAAGTGGCTACCGAAGAAGAGGTGGATGCAGCTTATGCGCATTGCATCGAACTGCTCGAAGCGCTTGAGCTCAAGAATATGCTTCGCAAAGAGGAAGATAAGCTTGGTGCCGTACTGAAGATCAATTCCGGTGCCGGTGGCACGGAAAGCCAGGACTGGGCTTCCATGCTTTTCCGCATGTACCAGCGTTGGGCCGATGCCCGGGGCTATAAGACCGAAATCACCAACTGGCAGGATGGAGATGAGGCCGGTATCAAGACCGTTTCCATGACCATTGAAGGTGACTATGCTTATGGCTATCTGAAAGGAGAGAACGGTGTACACCGTCTGGTTCGTGTTTCACCCTACAATGCACAGGGTAAACGCATGACTTCCTTTTCTTCTGTCTTCATCGTTCCTTTGGTGGACGATACCATTGAAATCGAAATCAAGGATTCCGATATCACTTGGGATACTTTCCGTTCATCGGGAGCCGGTGGACAGAACGTGAATAAGGTGGAAACCGGAGTTCGTTTGCACCATGCTCCTTCTGGCATTGTCATTGAAAATACCGAAAGCCGCTCACAGCTTGGAAACAAGGAAAACGCCCTGCGTTTGTTGAAATCCCAGCTCTATGAGATTGAGCTGGAAAAGCGCCGTGCGGAACAACAGGTAGTTGAAGCCGGCAAAAAGAAAATTGAATGGGGTTCCCAGATACGCAGCTACGTCTTTGACGATCGCCGTGTAAAGGACCACCGCACCAACTACCAGACTTCCAACGTTCAAGCCGTCATGGACGGAGACCTTGATGGTTTTATCAAGGCTTACCTGATGGAATACGGCGGCGAAGGTTGATTTGTTTAGCTGTTTAGAGAAAAATAAAGGCCGCTTCAAATATTGGAGCGGCCTTTTTTATAATGTGGTGAGTATTTTACAGCGCATTCTCTTTTACCAGATATTCGGCAATCTGCACGGCGTTGAGTGCCGCACCTTTCTTGATCTGGTCGCTGACGGTCCAGAAGGTCAACCCGTTCGGGTTGGTCAGGTCCTTGCGGATACGGCCTACGTAAACAGGATCTTTGCCGGCTATGAAAAGCGGCATCGGATATTCCTTGGCGGCATCGTTTTGTTGAAGGACAACGCCTTCAGCCTTGGCAAAAGCTTCCTTAGCTTCTTCCACGGAGATGGGACGTTCTGTCTCGATCCAAGTGCTTTCGGAATGCGCACGCATCACAGGTACACGAACACAGGTGGCACTCACTTCGATGTCTGAGTGCATGATTTTACGGGTTTCGTTGTACATTTTCATTTCTTCCTTGGTGTAACCGTTCTCAAGGAAAACATCGACCTGAGGAATGACGTTGTAGGCCAACTGATAGGCAAATTTGGCAACAGTGGGTTTTTCCTTGCGTTCAATCTGGGCATACTGCAGTACCAACTCGTCCATGGCGGCGGCACCTGCACCGCTGGCAGCCTGATAAGTGGAAACATGGACTTTCCTGATGTGGGAAATCTTTTCAATAGCTTTCAGGGCTACAACCATCTGGATGGTCGTACAGTTCGGGTTTGCAATGATATTTCTGGGACGGATTTTGGAATCTTCCGGGTTAACCTCGGGTACAACCAAGGGTACATCGTTGTCCATGCGGAAAGCGCTTGAATTGTCAATGACAACTGCTCCATGTTTGGTCATGGTTTCGGCATAGTCTTTGGACGTACCAGCACCGGCAGAAGCAAACACAATATCGATACCTTTGAAATCATCGTTGTGTTTTAATTCTTTGACGGTTATTGATTTACCACAGAAGGTGTATGATTTACCCGCACTCCGGGCAGATCCGAACAACACCAACTCATCCATCGGGAAGTTTCTCTCTTCCAGTACGCGGAGAAATTCTTGTCCTACCGCGCCGCTTGCACCAACAATCGCAACTTTCATCTTAGTGTAAATAAAATATTAAATAATTGTATAATATTACGGAAAAATCCGTATGTTTGACAAATAGTTAATTAACAGCGACAAAGATATACTTTTTTTACACAATTTTTATGGATTTGCGCGGATTTGTCTTTTCGATTTGCATAGTACACACACTTTTTTCCTTTTCGGTCCCGTATGGCAGTGTGGTGTTCAGTGAGCTGATGATTGATCCTGAGCCTGTAGTAAAACTTCCTGAGGTGGAGTACCTTGAGATCTACAACAGGACAGATCGGCCCCTGACCTTAAACGGCTGGACTTTTCATTATGGAGACAAAGCGTACCGTTTGCCCGATTGCAATATGCAGCCGCATACTTATGGGCTGCTTTGCTCAACAGCCTCTGTCGCCCAGTTCACATCCGGGGTTTTAAAAATACCTGTTGTCGGTTTTCCGGCATTGGCAAATACGGAGAAGATCCTTTATTTGCTGGATGAGAAAGGTCTGTTGGTTACTAGCCTTGATTATTCGCAAGCCTGGCATGAGAACGGTTTTAAAGGAAAAGGAGGCTGGAGTCTGGAATGCAAGGATCTGGACAATCTTTCCGGGCAAGGCAGTAACTGGACATCTTCTATCGACTCCAGAGGAGGAACGCCAGGAAGTGTAAATTCCGTTGCTTCAAGCAATCAGGATACGGTTTTGCCTTCTTTTAAAGGGCTTTATGTTCTTTCACCCAGCCGGATTGAAATTCATTTTTCCAAATCCATGCAGGAAGAAAAGCTCCAGGAAATCCGTCATTTTTCCGTTTCATCGTCTGTCACCGTTCTTTTATCGGTTGAGCCTTTGTTTCCTATGTGCCGTTCTGTTGTGTTGAATCTGGGTGATACCCTTCAATATGGCGTGGAATATAAATTGGCATTAAGCGGTCTTGTCGATGTATCCGGTCTTTCCCTGAAGGACACCCTCGTCGTGTTTGGATTGCCGGATTCCCCGGAACCAAAAGACCTGGGCTTGAACGAAGTGCTCTTTGATCCAGTGCCTGGTGGTTGCGATTACGTGGAATTCGTGAATGTTTCCGACCGGTGTCTGGATCTTTCACAAGTGTGGCTGACCAATAGGAGTGATTCTGGTAAAATAAACGAAGGGATAAGACTGTCCGAAAAGCCCTTGCCTTGTCTTCCGGGCAGCTATTGGCTTTTGACGACTGACGCAGATTCGGTGCTGTCTACAAATGGAAGTCCCCGGGCACAAAATTACATCAATTTGAAGTCGTTCCCATCCATGCCCGATGATAGAGGTAATGTGGCATTGTTGACCGGATCTGCTCAAATTATCGATGAAATGGCTTACGATGCGGATATGCACTTTCCTTTGATGAGCGTACCGGAAGGCGTTTCTCTGGAGAAGATGCATCCGGATTTGTGTTCGTCCGATCCCAAGAACTGGCGGTCTGCATCTTCCTCTTCCGGCTATGGAACACCGGGATACCGAAATTCGCAGTTTCTGGAGTTGTCTACGGAAAAAAGCACAGGTTTTACTGTTCCTCAAAAATGGTTTACGCCCAACAACGATGGTAAAGAGGATATGCTTGCTGTCAACTATCAGGTGGACAAGTCGTTTCTGGCAAATCTGGTAATTTATGATATGAATGGAAGAGTGGTCAGAAAGCTTGCCGGCAACGAATTGCTTTCCACCAATGGCTCCTTTTTTTGGGATGGGACATCCGGAAGTGGAAACAGGGTTCCCTTTGGCAGGTATATTTTGATCGTGGAATATTTTACGCCTTATGGCGAGATGAACAAACAGTGCTTTGTGTTGAATGTGTTGTTTTAATCCGTATCTTTGCATGCAAGGACTACATGCTGCTGTCTGTGTCTGTAAACGAAAGGGCTACAGCTTGTTGTGAAAAATATCAGAAAATAAATTGCTATGATACAAGGAGAAAATATTCAAAAACATTTTGGAGACTTGCATGTGCTCAAAGGAGTTGATATTCATGTCCAGGCCGGGGAGGTTGTGGCTGTGGTGGGCCCAAGCGGCGCCGGAAAAACAACGCTTCTGCAATTGCTGGGAACCTTGGATAGAGCCGATTCCGGTATGATACGTATCGGAGGAGTGGATGTCTCCAAACTCAGGGACAAAGAGCAGGCGGATTTCAGAAACAAGCATATCGGATTTGTCTTCCAGTTTCATCAGCTGTTGCCCGAATTTACAGCTCTGGAAAATGTCATGATTCCGGCTCTTATTGCAGGAAAATCAAAACGGGCAGCCCGCGAGCAGGCTTTGGACATACTCCAATATATGAAGTTGGGCGACAGGCTGAACCACAAACCATCCCAAATGTCCGGCGGGGAAAACCAAAGGGTTGCAGTAGCAAGAGCTTTGGTCAATCATCCCAAAGTCGTTTTGGCGGATGAGCCTTCAGGAAGTCTTGATACGAAAAACAAGGAGGAGTTGCACCAGCTTTTCTTTGATCTGCGCGATCAGTTCAACCAGACCTTTGTCATTGTAACGCACGATGTCCAACTTGCTCAGTTGACGGACAGGGTTATCGAAATGCAAGACGGATTAGTCCAATGACCAGACAGGCGGCTACCGATCCACCCATGTCAAAGACCCAGTCCATGATGTCTCCCGAACGGTAACTGGTCAGGTCTTGCTGAATGAATTCGATGGCTGCGCCAAAAACGGCTGAAACAATGATGGCGACAGCAAATGCCTTGAAAATATCTTTCCAGCTGGTCATCCTGATCTTGAAAGATTCCAGTATGACGGCTATGCTTAAGGTGAAGTACATTGTGAAATGAACCACCTTGTCAAAATTGGGGAATGCCGGAAGGTTGTCGTCTGGCGGAATCTGGATGGTGCATAGAATAAATATGCCTATTGCACACAAGATGGAGAAGCCGTGATAGTGTATGAATTTTTTGCTTAGGTCCCTGAACATGACGCAAGATGTTTCTTTCTAAAATGATGCTGTAAAAGTAGTATTTATTTTTCGCCTGAATTATATATAATGATAAAATAATAATAAATTTGCAGAAAATAAACATACTGCAAATGTGGAAAGACTTCTTTTACTTCAATAAAGGAGAAAGGCGCGCCATTCTGGTTTTGACGATTCTGGTCGCCTTGCTTCAAATAACTATCTGGACAACAGATTATTGGCTTCCTGTATTGCCGGAAAAGTGGACGAAGATATCTGCTCGCAGGCAAGCTTTGGATGCTTTTCAGGATTCACTGAGGCCAGCAAAAGACAAAGGGTTAAAAAATGCTTACGGTTACGCGGGCTATATCCAAAAAGCAGAACCGGGCAGTTCTCACTATTCGAAAGTTCCATTCAATCCCAATACTGCTGATTCTTCCAGGCTACTTTCCCTTGGGTTGCGGCCTTATGTGGTCAGAAACATTCTTAAGTATCGCCGAAAGGGCGGGATGTTCAGAAAGCCGGAAGACTTCTCGCGCATTTACGGGATATCTCCTGAGCAATATGCCCAGTTAAAGTCTTATATAAGGATTGATGCGGATAAGAGTGCTTCGGAATTCCAGGCAAGGCAAGACCGAAAATGGGAAGATCGTGAAAAGCAAGGTCCGGCACAGGTGCATTCTTTTACAGGTTCGGCGGCGTTATCGTCCGGAGCGGGTTCGGCTGCATTTTCCCCAAACACGGCATCTGTTTCTTTGTCAGGAAAATCGCAGGAAGTCCTGTCTTTGAACATTAACAAAGTGGATACTTCGGCTTTGCAGCAATTGAAAGGGGTAGGGGCGGTTACCGCTAACCGCATCGTGCAATACCGCAACCGGCTGGGCGGTTTTTATTCGGTACGTCAGCTGGAAGAAATCAAGGGGTTTTATCCAGATGTCCTGAGAAGGTTGCAATCCACACTTAAAATAGATACGGGACAAATACAGCGCATTAACGCAAACAAGGCCTCTCTTGAAAAGTTGAAGGCTCATCCCTATATTTCCTTTTATCAGGCCAAAGTCATTGTGGAGCTCCGAAAAGCGCGTTCAGGCATCAAAAGCATCAACGAGCTGGCTGAATTCAAGGAATTCACTTCCGTCGACATGGATCGGTTGAAGTGGTACCTTTCATTTTGAGCGGTCAATCGGATGCCGGCTTTTTTTTGATGGAGAGGTGGGGTGGTTTGACAATCATAATTCTATTTTTAGCAATAAAAAAAGCCCTGGATATATCCAGAGCTTTTTCTTATATCTTTCGGAGTGCTTATTTCTTTGCACGGTTTCCGTAGCGGGTCATGAACTTGTCCACACGGCCAGCAGTATCCACCAATTTGGATTTACCGGTATAGAATGGGTGTGAAGAAGATGAGATTTCCAATTTTACAACCGGATAAGTTTCACCGTCAAGTTCAATAGTTTCTTTCGTGTTGATGCAGGAACGCGAAATGAAAGTATCGCCGTTTGACATATCCTTGAATACTACCGGACGATAGTTAGATGGATGCAAGTCTTTTTTCATAATTATATATCGTTTATTGTTTGTACGAGATTGGTAGAATTCGTAATGGCCTGCAAAAGTAGGCATTTTCCATAAAACTCAAAACAAAACCCAAATATTTATTTTAAAAACTTGATTTTGCCTATTTTCTCATTCAATTTTTCTATCTTTGCGCGACGAAATCAAAAATATCATTCATATAACTATATACTCAAAGGTAAAATGGTAAACTACAAAGAATTAGGTCTTGTTAACACCACAGAGATGTTCAAGAAAGCAATCGAAGGCAAATATGCCATCGCTGCGTTTAACTTCAACAACATGGAACAGATGCAGGCTATCGTCCAAGCAGCTGTTGAAACCAAGTCGCCGGTAATTTTACAGGTATCAAGCGGTGCCCGTAAATATGCCAACCAAACCTTGTTGCGTTACATGGCTCAGGGAGCTGTTGAATATGCAAAAGAACTGGGACAGAAAAATCCTCAGATTTGCTTGCACCTTGACCACGGCGATACTTTTGAATTGTGCAAGTCTTGTGTTGATATGGGCTTCTCTTCCGTGATGATTGACGGTTCACATCATTCTTACGAAGACAATATCGCCCTGACCAAAAAAGTTGTTGAATACGCACACCAGTTTGGTGTAACCGTTGAAGGCGAACTTGGTGTTTTGGCCGGTGTTGAAGATGAAGTTTCTGCTGAACACCACACCTATACCAGACCTGAAGAAGTGGTTGACTTTGTATCACGCACAGGCGTTGATTCCTTGGCCATCTCCATCGGTACATCCCACGGTGCAAACAAATTCACACCTGCACAGTGTACACGCGATGCCAACGGTATCCTGATTCCACCTCCCTTGCGTTTTGACATCCTTGAAGAAGTTGAAAAACAAATTCCAGGATTCCCTATCGTACTTCACGGATCTTCTTCAGTACCTCAGGATCTTGTTGCAATCATCAACCAATATGGTGGTGCAATGAAAGATTCAATCGGTATTCCGGAAGAACAACTTCGCAAGGCTGCAACATCTGCCGTTTGCAAGATCAACATCGACTCCGATGGCCGTATTGCAATGACTGCTGCTATCCGCGAGTTTTTCGCTAAAGAACCATCCAAATTTGACCCTCGTCAATATCTCGGACCGGCCCGCGAATCTCTCAAAACATTGTACATGCATAAGATTGTCGACGTACTTGGAAGCGCAGGCAAAGCTGAATAAAAATAAAAATTAAAAAACAGGCTGTTTTCGGCGAGAATGAAGACAGCCTGTTTTTGCATTATATGATGTGCTTAATCTTTCTGCATTAAGCGTTCATCAAAGAAAAAAATGACTTGGTCAATTATTTAATGTTTCCCTAACTGAAATGTTTTATTGATCCGACTGTTCGAACTTTGTTTAAACAGTTTGTGTCGTTTTGCAGAATAGGATCTGTTGCTTATTCTTTTTGTTGGATCGAATTTAATGAATTATAATTTTTAATTGTATGGATTACGCCTATTTTTTGGTGACGCTTATTACCGGAATCGTATTGGTTGTAGGTGGACTTGGTGTCGCTATCCTTATTTCACCCAAGTCTAACAATCCTCAGAAGAGGGAAGCCTATGAATCCGGTATTCCTACAAGAGGAACATCCTGGATGCAGTTCAAGGTAGGATATTACCTGTACGCCATCCTTTATCTGATGTTCGACGTCGAAACAGTCTTCTTATTTCCCTGGGCTGTCGTTGTACGTAGCTTGGGAATTCCCGGCCTGGTTAGCATCGCATTCTTTTTATTGATTTTAGTTCTCGGCTTAGCATATGCCTGGAAGAAAGGAGCTCTTGAATGGAAGTAGACAAAATAAAGATAAAAGGCATCACGAACGAAGAATTCAAAGACAACGAATATCTTGAGAAATATGTCGCAGAACTTCGTGCCAACGGAGTCGGTATCGTTACCGGCGTGTTGGATGACATCATCAATTGGGGACGCTCCAATTCATTATGGCCATTGACTTTTGCCACCAGTTGTTGTGGTATTGAGTTTATGAGTGTCGGTGCAGCAAGATACGATTTTGCGCGTTTTGGTTTTGAGGTAACCCGTAATAGTCCCCGTCAGGCTGACGTGGTCATTGTTGCCGGCACGATTGTCAACAAGATGGCTCCTATCCTGAAACGTCTGTACGATCAGATGGCTGAACCAAAGTATGTGATAGCCATGGGAAGTTGTGCTATTTCCGGAGGGCCTTTCAGCGATTCCTACTGTGTGGTGAACGGTGTTGACAAGATCATCCCTGTGGATGTGTTTATCCCTGGTTGTCCTCCTAAGCCGGAAGCCCTGCTTTATGGTATGATGCAGTTGCAACGCAAGGTCAAAGTAGAACGTTTTGTGTTCAAAGATAAAGAAAAGGAAAACGAATAGATGGAAAATATCAAACAACTCGTCCTGGCAAAGGTCCCCGATGCCTTGATAGAAGAAAAGCAATATCTGACTGTCACCGTAAAGCCTGAAGACCTGAGAACTTTGGCTAAAGCGCTCAGATATGATGAAGCAGCAGGTTTCGACTATCTGGTTCAACTGACAGGTGTAGACTATGGAGACTCTCTTGGTGTGGTCTATTTTTTAAGTACATCCAAGGACCTGAATCGTACGGTTGTCGTAAAGACGGCAACGGCCGACAGGGAAAACCCGATGATTCCCACAGTCTCCGATATATGGGGAACAGCCAACCTGAATGAAAGAGAAGTCTTCGGATTCCTTGGCATTCGTTTCATAGACCATCCCGATATGCGTCACCTCTTCCTGACAGAAAGATGGAAAGGCTATCCGTTGCGTAAGGATTACGATGCGAGCGAAGTACAGAATCCATTAGACCTGACCAGCTACGACATGCCTGAAACATCCGTCAAATGGGTGTCCGGCGAGGATGGCATTAAGGAAGAAAAAATACAACTCTTCAAAGACGACGATTATGTACTGAACATCGGCCCGCAACACCCTGCAACCCACGGTGTGCTCCATTTCCGTACCGTTCTCGATGGAGAAATCATTCAGAAAATTGATGTCAACTGTGGCTATATTCACCGTGGCATCGAAAAGTTAAGCGAAAATCTTACTTATCCGCAGATTCTGCATTTTACAGACCGTTTGGATTATCTCTCCGCACACATCAACCGCCATGCGCTTTGCATGTGTGTTGAAAAGGCTGCCGGCATTGAGGTACCAAGACGTGCAGAGTATATCCGCACCATCATGGATGAACTGTCCCGCGTTACATCCCACCTCCTTTCCTGGGCGTGCATGTGTATGGATATGGGCGCATTGACCGCTTTTATTTATGGTATGCGTGACCGTGAAAAGGTGCTCGACATTTTTGAAGAAACCTGCGGCGGACGTCTGATCCAGAATTACAATGTGGTTGGTGGCGTCATGGCCGACATTCACCCCAATTTTGTGAAAAAAGTGAAGGAGTTCATTCCTTATATGCGCAAGAACCTCAAAGAATACCATCAGTTGTATACCGGTAACGTCATCGCCAGGCAGCGTATGATCGGCGTTGGCCACCTGTCTTTTGAAACTGCGGTGTCCTATGCTGTCAGTGGCCCTGTAGGCCGTGCTTCCGGTTTTAGCTGTGATTTGCGTAAGATCGCACCTTATGCTGCATACGATCAGGTAGAATTCAAGGAAATCGTACGTACCGAAGGTGATTGTTTGGCCCGTTATATGAACCGCCTGGATGAGATTGAAGAATCCCTTCACATCATCGAACAGCTTGTCGACTCTATTCCGGAAGGCGATTTCTGTGCCAAGACCAAAGCCATCATCAAGTTGCCGGAAGGGGAGTATTTCCAGAGAATCGAGGCTGCAAGAGGTGAATTTGGTGTATACATACTCAGTAAGGGAGATAAGACCCCGTATCGTTTGAAATTCCGTTCTCCTTCCATGGCTTTGGTTTCCGTTATGGATACCGTTTGCCAGGGTGCGAAGATTGCCGACTTGATAACCATCGGAGGATCCATGGACTACGTTATTCCTGATATTGACAGATAAGAATCTATGTCCCAAAATGGTGCTATGCTTCTTTTGAGCGAGACGGAGCGTTTTGAGACAATCTTTTGATAATAATTAAAACACTGAAATATGTTTGATTTTTCGATAGTAACAACCTGGATTGACGAGTTCCTCCGGACTTACTTGCCAGAATTTTGGGTACTGGCCATTGAGTTTGTCGTGGTTGGAGTCGTTTTGCTGGCGTTATATTGTGTTATAGCATTGATCCTGATCTATTTCGAAAGAAAGATCTGTGCTTTTTTCCAGTGCCGTCTCGGTCCGAACCGTGTAGGGCCTTATGGCGTTTTTCAGAGTGTTGCCGATATGCTGAAGATGTTGATCAAAGAAATCATCCCCATCAACCATACCGATAAAATTCTGTTTTACCTGGCGCCGTTTTTCGTGCTGGTGGCATCATTCCTTGCTTTTGGCGCACTGCCTTTTGGCAGAGGCTTGCAAGCCATTGATATGAATATCGGTGTCTTCTATCTTTTGTCTGTCTCTTCACTGGGTGTGCTTGGTATCCTGTTGGCCGGTTGGTCCAGCAACAATAAGTACTCCATGATCGGTGCCATGCGAAGCGGTGCCCAGCTCATCAGTTATGAGCTTTCTGCCGGACTTTCCCTGATGACCATCGTTGTGTTGAGCGGAACCATGCAACTTTCCACCATGGTGGAAAATCAGTCCAACTGCTGGTATCTTTTTCAGGGACATATCTCTGCGGTGATTGCTTTCATCATTTACCTGATCGCAGGGCATGCAGAAACCAACCGCGGTCCGTTCGACTTACCCGAAGCGGAATCTGAGTTGACAGCCGGTTATCATACCGAATATTCCGGTCTTCAGTTTGGTTTCTTCTATTTGGCTGAATACTTGAACATGTTTATCATTGCCTCCATTGCAACCACTGTTTTCCTGGGTGGCTGGATGCCTTTCCACGTAACAGGTATGGATGGCTTCAACGCTGTCATGGATTACATCCCTTCCGTTATCTGGTTCTTTGGAAAAGTGTTTGTCCTTATGTTCTTCAGTTTATGGGTCAGATGGACGTTCCCACGTTTGCGCATCGATCAGCTGCTGAACCTTGAATGGAAATATCTTTTGCCAATCAATATGGTCAACCTGTTGTTGATGGTCCTTCTTGTTATTTACGGGCTAACACTTTAATTTCCAAGAAAATATGAAATCTATTATAAAATATATAACATCCATTTTCCAGGCAATCTTTTCATTGCTTTCTGGAATGGCGGTTACCATGAAAGAGCTGTTCACCAAAAAGGTGACGGAGCAATATCCTGAAAACCGTCACACCACGCTCAATGTTTATGAACGTGTTCGTGGTGAGCTGGTGATGCCGCACGATGAAAACAACGAACATGCCTGTACGGGTTGTGGTATTTGTCAGATGAACTGTCCCAATGGCACCATTAAAGTGGTAACCAAGATGGTGGAGGTGGAAGAAGGGGCCAAACCCAAGAAAGCTTTGGACAGATATTATTACGACCTGGGCAAATGTACCTTCTGCAATCTTTGCGTACTGAACTGCCCTTCCAAGGCCATCAAGTTCCAGAACACTTTCGAAAATTCCGTGTTCACCAGAGAGAAGTTGTATGAAACCCTGAATAAGGAAGGGTCGAAAGTAAGAGAAAAAAATAAAGAATAAAGATTATGGCTGAACAGATCATATTTTACGTTTTGGCGATAGTGATTGTCGTATTTTCGATTCTATCGGTGACTTCGAGAAGAATCCTGCGCTCTGCAACCTATCTGCTTTTTGTTTTACTGGCAACGGCCGGTTTGTATTTGCTGATGGGCTATGAGTTTCTTTTTGGTGTCCAGATTTCGGTTTATGCCGGAGGTATCATGGTTCTTTATATTTTCTCCATCTTGCTGACCAGCCATGCCGGTGACAAGGCAAAGAAAGTATCCTGGAAAAGATTGGTTCCGGCAGGCGTTGCGGCTGTAGCCGGATTTGCCGTATGCGGACACATCATTTTTCACAATGTGTACAAAATTGCTCAAACAATTTCCCCCGAAATCAGCATGCAACAACTTGGTACAGCCATGTTGGGCACTGGCAAGGATCAGTACCTGCTGCCTTTTGAGGCGATCAGTATCCTGTTGCTGGCTTGTGTCATCGGCGGTATTATGATTGCAAGAAAACGTTAATCTGCTTAATGTATAAGAATTAAAAAAACTACTGAATTATGAGTAACATTCCATTAGCAGCCTACTTAGTTGTAAGTGCGATCATGTTTTTCGCCGGAATCTACGGTTTTCTGTCCCGCAGAAACATGCTGACGATATTGATGTCACTGGAACTGATGTTAAATGCAGCCGACATAAATTTTGTTGCATTCAATAAATATCTGTATCCGGGACAAATGGACGGTGCATTCTTTGCCCTGTTTGCCATTGGCGTTTCCGCTGCTGAGACAGCAATAGCAATAGCAATTATTATAAACATTTACCGTAACATAAAGAATATTTATGTGGACGAAGTAAACAAAATGAAATATTGATGATGAGCTACACATTAATCATAGTTGCCTTGCCCTTGATCATGTTCCTTTTTCTGGGACTTCTCGGGGGTAAAATGAAACCTGCCGTTGCCGGTCTTATCGGAACCCTGGGTCTGTTTACCTCAGCGGTTCTTTCTTATCTGACCGCTGCCACTTATTTCTTCGGTATCGGTAAAGTCGGTGAGACTTTTCAAACCATTGTGCCCCTGAATTTTGAATGGCTCCGTTTTACAGATAAGCTCCACATTGATCTGGGCATTATGCTCGATCCGATTTCGGTGATGATGCTGATGGTGATCACCACGGTTTCGCTGATGGTCCATATTTACAGTTTCGGATATATGAAAGGCGAAAGAGGATTCCAACGTTATTACGCGTTGCTTTCTCTGTTTTCTTTTTCCATGTTGGGACTGGTTGTCGCAACCAACATCTTCCAGATGTACATTTTCTGGGAATTGGTGGGTGTGTCTTCTTACTCTCTGATAGGCTTTTACTATACCAAGCCTTCGGCTGTAGCCGCTTCCAAGAAAGCATTCATTGTAACCCGTTTTGCAGACTTGTTCTTCCTGATTGGTATCCTGTTGCTTTCCTTCTATTCCGGAACGTTTAGCTTTGACTCTCTGACCAGCAATCCTGGTACGGTTTTGGGTCAGCCTATTACCGATACCTTTATGGGATGGTCGGTTGTATCCTGGGCCATGATGCTCATCTTTATGGGTGGTGCCGGAAAATCGGCCATGCTTCCTTTCCACATCTGGTTGCCGGATGCCATGGAAGGTCCAACGCCTGTTTCAGCCTTGATCCATGCTGCAACTATGGTTGTAGCCGGTGTTTTCCTGGTTGCCAGGATGTTTCCGCTTTACTATTTCGGAGCTCCTGATGTTTTGCAGATCATCGCTTACGTGGGTGCCATCACTGCTATGTTTGCCGCTGTCATTGCTTGTACACAGACGGATATCAAACGTGTTCTGGCTTTTTCAACGATCTCTCAGATTGCTTACATGATCACTGCTCTTGGTGTTTCCGGTTACGGAGGTCACGAAGGACTGGGCTATATGGCCTCTATGTTCCACCTCTTTACACATGCTTTCTTCAAGGCACTTCTGTTCCTTGGTGCCGGTGCTGTCATTCATGCTGTTCACAGCAACGAGATGGATTCCATGGGGGGGCTTCGGAAATACCTGCCTATTACGCACATCACTTTCCTGATTGCCTGTTTGTCCATTGCCGGTATTCCTCCATTTTCCGGGTTCTTTAGTAAGGATGAGATTCTGGTTGCCGCCTTTGAGAACAATATGTTTATCTTCGCTTGTCTGTATATTTGTGCCGGTTTGACCGCCTTTTACATGTTCAGACTTTATTACAGGATATTCTGGGGAGACAACGACAAGGTTTATCACCATACGCCCCATGAATCGCCCCTTTCGATGACATTTCCGTTGATTTTCCTGGCTACACTTACGGTCTTTACCGGACTCATTCCGTTCTCTGAGTTTGTTTCATCCGACAATACGGTGTTCCATACTCATATTGAATGGTCGGTGGCTTCCATGAGTATTCTGGTGGCTGTGATCGGTATTGCCATTGCAACGGTGATGTATCGCAAACAAAACAGCATGTCCGATAAAGTCGCAGCCAGCGTCAAAGGCCTTTACACAGCAGCTTATCACAAGTTCTATTTCGATGAGATATGGATTTTCTTCACCAAGAAAGTCGTCTTCAATTGCATCTCCAAACCAATTGCATGGTTTGACCGTCATTGTGTGGATGGTTTCATGAACCTGCAATCTACGATTGCGAACTATGTGTCCAGAAAGATCAAGTTCGCACAATCAGGAGAAATTCAGGATTATGCATGGGCCTTCATCATGGGGGCCGTGGTCATTGTCTCTCTGCTTGTTTTTATTTAAGTTGACTTATAATTGCTAAATTATACAGAATATGGATTTTCTTTCATTATTTGTCATTGTTCCGCTGCTGATGCTGATTGGTTTTCTGCCTTGCAAGAATATCAAACAGATTAGGGCTGTGGCTGTAACCGGAGCATCAGTTTTGCTGGCTTTGGCTGTTGCTTTGGTTTGTATGTTCTTGTCGGAACGGGCTGCAGGTAATGCGGCAGAAATGTTGTTCACCTACGACGCTCTTTGGTTTCCGGCATTAAATATTCATTACTCCGTGGGTGTGGACGGTATTTCAGTGGTCATGCTGTTGCTTTCTTCCATCATTGTGTTCACCGGTGTTTTTGCTTCGTGGAACATGCAACCCTTAACGAAGGAGTTTTTCATGTGGTTGATCCTGTTGGCGCTTGGCGTTTTTGGATTCTTCATCTCCATCGATCTTTTCACTATGTTGCTTTTCTATGAGGTTGCATTGATTCCAATGTACCTCCTGATCGGCGTTTGGGGAACAGGAAAGAAGGAGTATTCAGCCATGAAGCTGACTCTTATGTTGATGGGCGGCTCTGCCCTGATGATGGTCGGTATCTTCGGCATCTATTTCAACTCGGATGCTCACACGGGCATTTTTACCTTCAATCTTCTCGAAATTGCGAAGAACGGTATTCCTGTTGAGGCTCAGCGCATCTTTTTCCCGTTGACTTTTATCGGTTTCGGTGTCCTTGGTGCTATGTTCCCCTTCCATACATGGTCTCCTGATGGTCATGCTTCAGCCCCTACGGCTGTATCCATGTTGCATGCGGGTGTACTGATGAAGCTCGGAGGTTACGGTTGTTTCCGTATCGCCATGTCCCTGATGCCTCAGGCTGCTCACGAGCAAGCCTGGATTTTCCTTTGCCTGACCGGTATCAGCGTTGTTTACGGTGCATTCGGTGCTGTTGTACAAAAGGACCTGAAATACATCAATGCGTATTCTTCCGTGAGCCATTGCGGTCTGGTTCTCTTTGCCATCCTGATGATGAATGAGACAGCCATGACCGGTGCTATCATGCAGATGCTTTCACACGGTTTGATGACGGCCCTCTTCTTTGCCCTGATCGGTATGATCTACGGAAGAACCCATACCCGCGATATTCGCGAAATGGGCGGCCTGATGCGCATAATGCCTTTCCTTTCGGTTTCCTACGTGATCGCCGGTTTGGCTTCCTTAGGTTTGCCCGGATTCAGCGGTTTTGTTTCTGAAATGATGATCTTTGTCGGATCGTTCCAGCATACGGATACTTTCCACAGGGTATTCACCATCGTTGCCTGCTCATCCATTGTAATTACAGCTGTCTACATTTTGCGCGTTGTGGGTAAGATCCTTTACGGTGAAGTTCAGGATGAACATCACAAGACTCTCACCGACGCCACCTGGTTTGAAAGACTGGCCGTCGTTACCTTGATTGTCAGTATTGCCGGTATCGGATTTTTCCCAAGTTTTGTCTCTGAAATGATCAGAAACAGTTTGGCAACCATGGCTAATTGGTAATTACTTATTCGTGAAGATTAATCGAAAACTATACTTTATACAATGGATTTAAGCAATTATTTGATGATGAAACAGGAGATGTCACTGATGGTGGTATTTCTCATTCTGATTGTTTATGACTTGTTCGCATCGGAGAAGTTGAAAGAATACTTCCAGCCGGTGGCATGTCTGCTCTTTTTGGCACATACCGTTTATGGCTTCTTGCCTCAGGTGACGGGTACATCCTTTGAAGGAATGTATGTTTGCAACCTGGCTGAGATATCCATGAAAAATATACTGAATGTAGGCGTTCTTTTGGTGCTCCTCCAGTCCAATGGCTGGTTGTCAAAGGAAGATACCAGTTTCAAGAGAGGTGAGTTCTTTATGCTGACACTCCTTACTTTGTTTGGAATGTACCTGATGATCTCCTCCGGAAACTTCATTCTGTTCTATATCGGTCTTGAAACGGCCTCTCTGCCAATGGCTGCCCTGGCTGCTTTCGACAAATACAAGAACAATTCGGCCGAAGCAGGTGCCAAATACATTTTCAATGCAGTTTTTTCTTCTGCCTGTCTGTTGTTCGGACTTTCCTTCCTGTATGGCGCCAGTGGTTCCTTCTACTTCGAGGATTTGGGAGCAACCATCGTTTCAACACCTCTGCTGGTGATGTCGCTGGTCTTTATTTCCGTAGGCCTGTTTTTCAAGATTTCGCTCGTGCCTTTCCACTTCTGGACGGCCGACGTTTATCAGGGAGCTCCGACCAACGTGACCGCCTATCTCTCCACCATTTCCAAAGGTGCTGCAGTCTTTGCTTTGATGTCCATCTTCTACAAAGTGTTCGGAAATATGGGTTATGAATGGCAGAATATGCTTTGGTGGGTGGTTCTTATTACCATCACGGTTGGTAACCTGTTCGCCATGAGACAAACCAATCTGAAGCGTTTCCTGGCCTTCTCTTCTGTTTCCCAGGCCGGTTATATAGCTTTGGCTATATTGGCGGGCTCAGCTCAGGGTATGGCCTCCACGATGTACTACATCCTTGTTTACATCTTCTCCAACATGGCCGCTTTTGGTGTGATCAATGCAATTGAAACGAAGACCGGAAAAGTGGACACGGCAGATTACAATGGGTTGTACAAGACCAATCCCAAGTTGGCATTGACCATGATGATTGCTCTGTTCTCCTTAGGTGGAATTCCTCCTTTGGCTGGATTCTTCAGTAAATTCTTCGTATTTACAGCCGCTGCTGCTCAAGGCCAATATCTTTTGGTATTGTTCGCCTTGTTGAATACCATCATTTCCTTGTACTACTATTTGTTGGTTGTAAAGGCCATGTTCATTAATCCCAGCGAAAATCCCATTGAAACGTTCAAGAGCGACTGCTACATGAAGGTGTCTTTGGTAGTTTGCTTGTTGGGCCTGGTGTCTGTCGGTTTTGCAAGTGGTATTTACGAATACCTCAATTCGGTGGGTTTCGGAATGTAATTTTTGAAAGGTTACGGTATCCCCCGGAAACTGAATTTTTATCAGATATTAGAGAGCTTCTTATTTTGAGAAGCTCTCTTTTTTTGGTTCCTTTGAAGAGCTTTTTGTGTTAACTGCCTTAATTTTTCAATGCTGAAAAACAAATGAAGATAGGACTTTTCATTCCATGTTATGTGAATGCGCTATATCCTGAAGCGGGGGTCGCATCCTATAGACTGCTTACTTCTTTGGGACTTGATGTCGAATACCCCATCAACCAAACCTGTTGCGGACAACCTATGGCCAATGCTGGTTTTGAATCGCAGGCTTTGCCCTTGGCGGAGCGTTTTGAAGCCCTGTTTGAAAAATTCGATTACATTGTTGCACCTTCCGCCAGTTGTGCAGCTTTTGTACGGGGAAATTATCCGGATATCCTGAAAGGTCAGCATCTTTGTCAGGCTTTTGAAAAGATTTATGAAATCTGCGAATTTCTTGTTGACGTACTTCATGTCAAGCAGCTACCCAGTGCTTTTCCCCATAAAGTCAGCATTCACAACAGTTGTCACGGTGTACGTGAACTGAAACTTTCTTCTGCAAGTGAACTCAACATACCTGCCTATTCCAAAATCAAAGATTTACTGGAAATGGTTAAGGGAGTTGAAGTCTTTGAACCGGATAAACCCGATGAATGCTGTGGGTTTGGTGGTATGTTTTCCATTGAAGAGCCCGAAGTCTCTGTAGCCATGGGCTTGGACAAGTTGAAAAACCACATGGCGACCGGAGCGGAATATATCACAGGAAGCGACAGCTCTTGCCTGATGCACATGCAGGGCATAGCCAGAAGAGAAGGCTTTCCCATCAAATTCATTCATGTCGTTGAAATTTTAGCAGCAGGATTATGAGTACCAAGCATGCGGATTCGGCCAAACAGTTTCTCTACTATAAGGGAAGCGCACAATGGCACAACGAAACACTCTGGTTTGTCAGGCACAAAAGGGATCTGGTGTCCAGAAGTCTGCCCGAATGGGAAACTCTGCGTGAACTGAGCAGTCAGATAAAAAGACATACCATCAGCCATCTGGATACCTATCTGGAACAGTTTGCAGCCAATGCAGAAGCCAATGGTGCCATCGTTCACTGGGCTGTTGACGCCAAAGAACACAACGACATTGTTTTCAACATCCTCAAAAAGCATAAAGTTCGGAAAGTGGTGAAAAGCAAATCGATGCTCACCGAAGAATGCCGTCTGAACCCTTATCTGATGGCGAGGGGAATTGAAGTGGTAGAGAGTGATTTGGGTGAACGCATACTCCAACTCATGGATCAGGCACCAAGCCATATTGTTTTGCCAGCCATTCATCTGAAAAGGCAGCAGGTTGGCAAGCTTTTCGAGGAAAAACTCCATACGGAAAAAGATAACTGCGATCCGACCTATCTTACCCATGCAGCCAGGAAACATCTACGTCAGGAATTTTTAACGGCAGATGCAGCGATGACCGGTGCAAATTTTGGTGTTGCAGCAACCGGTGATGTTGTCGTTTGCACCAATGAAGGAAATGCCGATATGGGTACTTCCATGGCTAAATTGCACATTGTGTCAATGGGGATCGAGAAAGTGATACCCAGTTATCAGTCTCTGGGCGTTTTTCATCGCCTGCTGGCAAGGTCGGCTACAGGTCAGCCATCCACAACCTACACCTCTCATTACCGTAAACCGCAGGCCGGGGGAGAGTTTCATATCGTTTTGGTGGACAATGGCAGGAGTAAAATTGCCGGAAATCCCGATCACTGGCAAACACTTAAGTGTCTTCGCTGTGGAGCCTGTATGAATACCTGCCCTGTTTATCGCCGGAGCGGAGGTTATTCCTACACCTATTTCATTCCGGGGCCCATCGGTATCAATCTGGGTATGCTTCAGGCTCCATCCAGGTATTTTGACAATGTATCGGCCTGTTCGCTCTGCTTCTCTTGCGAGAATGTCTGTCCGGCAAAGATTGATCTTGGACATCAGATCTATAAATGGAGGCAGGATCTTAACGGTTTGCATAAGGCGGATCCTATGAAAAAATACATGTCCTATGGCATGAAATATGTATTCAAACGCCCGGTGGTTTACCATACGGGACTGAAGTTGGCACCGGCCATCAATAAATTGCCCCGTTTCCTGATATACAACAAGCTCAATGCATGGGGTCTAGGCCGTGAGCTCCCGCAGTTTGCCAAAGAATCTTTTTCCGAAATGTGGAAGAACAACAACGTAAAGTCCGTTAAAAATGAATAGCAGAGAAGATATATTGTCAAGCATCAGAGCAAACCTTAGCAAAGGTTTTGAATTGCCGATGCAGCATATTGAAACCATATCCTATCCCGACAAAACGGCGCGTTTTATGGAAATCAGCACTGCGGTGGGGGGAGAAGCCATGTTGGTGAAAGAGGGTGAAGATATCAATGCCTTGCTTCGCTCGACATATCCGCATGCCCGAAAGATCGTTTCCAATATACCGGAAATAACCATAGCCAATATGAATCCCGATATGGTTGAAAATCCTCAAATGCTTGATGGCGCCGATCTTTCCGTGGTGAGGGGACAGCTGGGGGTGGCTGAAAACGGCTGTGTCTGGATACCTCAGGATTCAAAGGAAAGGGCTGAAATCTTTATTTGTGAACATTTGGCCATCTTGCTCGACAAAAACAAAATTGTCAATAACATGCACGATGCGTATCACGACCTTACCTTCAACGATTATGGATTTGGCACTTTTATTTCCGGTCCATCCAAAACGGCTGATATTGAACAGGCTTTGGTGATTGGTGCCCATGGTGCAACTTCCGTGACGGTGTTTCTTATTTAATTAACTATATTCATGAAATCAAGAACGTTTATTCTAATGGCTTTGACGGCGGTGTTGGTCGCTTCCGTTTCTGCCCAGCCCAAAGTAATAGCCCATCGTGGCTACTGGAAGACAGCAGGTTCTGCCCAAAATTCACGGACATCTTTCCTTAAGGCCGATTCTATTGGGGTGTACGGCTCGGAGATGGATGTCTGGCTTACCAGTGACGATCAGCTGATAGTCAATCACGATAAGGATTTTCAGGGCTGCGATATTGAAAACACCACCAAAAAAGAAATCACTTCACTGGTTTTGGCAAATGGTGAAAAGGTCCCTACTCTGCAGCAATATCTCAAGGTTGTGAAACGCAAGCCGAATACAAGGCTTGTGCTGGAAATGAAGTCCCTGAAGTCGGAAGAACGGGAAAACCTTGCCGTCCAAAAGATTGTAAAGCTTCTTAAACGATACAAAGTGGCTGGACAAACCGATATCATAGCTTTTTCGCTGAATGCCTGCAAGACGTTCAAAAGGCTACAACCGGATGCCCGGATTTACTATCTGAATGGAGACTTGTCTCCTGTGCAGATCAAGGCACTGGGTCTTGCTGGTATTGATTATTCCCTGAAAGTCATCAAAGCGAATCCGCAATGGGTGAAGGAGGCTCACGATCTGGGTCTTGAGGTCAATGTCTGGACCCTGAATTCGATAGAGGATTTTCAGGCTTCCGGTTTGCTGGAAATGGACGTAGATTACATCACAACAGATGCTCCCGTCCTTTTTCTGGATTATTTCAGAAATTCCGGACGGTAGTTTCTCTGTAGAAGATGCTTACAGAAGTATCCTTTACTATTTGATTTACAGGAAAGGTACGATGGATTCCAATTGATTGCCTCTGGAACCTTTGATCAGAATGGTATATCCTTGCAAAGGCTGTTCCTTTAAGTAATCCGTGAACGCTTCCGAATTCTGAAAAATGGGGTAATCACTGTTTGCCTCACGAAACTCGTTGCCGATAAGAAAGACACGGTCAAAGTCACTTTCTGCAATTCTGAAGACCAGGTTTTTGTGTTCTTCCAAGCTTTGGGTTCCAAGCTCTTTCATGCTGCCCAAGATCACCGCTTTTTTAGGCGCTTCGTATTGCCTGAAGTTCTTGATGGCTGCAGACATGCTTGTTGGGTTTGCGTTATAGGCGTCGATGATGAGCGTATTCTGCTCGGTTTGCTTCAGTTGGGAGCGGTTGTTGCTGGGAACATATTCCTCGAGTGCGGTACGTATGTCGTTTTCCTCAACTTCAAATTCTCTTCCCACACAGATGGCGGCCAACGCATTCTCCAGATTGTAGGATCCGATCAGGTTGGTCTGGGCCTCAATACCCTTTTCGCTGTAGCCCGCAAACCAGCGTAGCTTCAGGAAAGGGGAGCAGGAGAGGGACTCTCCCCACAATTCATAACCTGCGCTGGTGGCATACTTGATGTGATCGATGCCTTTGGCTATGCTTCTCAGATAAGGGTTTTCCATGTTGATGAAAATTTTTCCGCCCTTGGTTCGAAGATAATCGTACAATTCGCCTTTTGTTTTGATGACGCCTTCGAATGAGCCAAAACCTTCCAGGTGGGCTTTTCCGACATTGGTGATTAAGCCGTAATCCGGATCAACAATGTTGACCAGTTCCTTGATTTCTCCGGGATGGTTGGCACCCATCTCGATGACGGCAATCTGGTGTCCGGCATTCAGGCGAAGCAGAGTCAAAGGGACTCCTATATGGTTGTTCAGATTGCCTTGGGTGTAAAGCACTTTGTATTTTTTACCAAGGACAGAAGCCATCAACTCTTTGGTGGTAGTCTTTCCGTTGGTGCCGGTAATTCCTATAACGGGGATTTTGCATTGCTGACGGTGGAAAGAGGCCAGCTCCTGCAAAGTTTTCAGGCAGTTGTCCACCAAGAGTATATGCTCATCGGTTACCGCATCCGGTTCGTCCACCACAGCGTAGCTGCAACCCAAATTCAGGGCCTGTTTGGCAAATTGGTTGCCGTTGAAATTGTCTCCTTTTAAGGCTATGAATATGGATCCTTCCGGACAATTCCGGCTATCGGTTGTTACGACCGGGTTTGCAAGGTAAAATGTGTATAGCTGTTCTATTGTGATCATATTTGGAAAGTATTTTTGGAGTCTGTCATTACATTCTCATCAAATCACAACAAAAATACATAATTATGTGTAATGTGCGGAGGTCTTGCCGGGCAATTTTTTCAACACTCAAAAATCCCTGTAAAAACCATCAACGGTTTTTATTTTTACGTACATTTGTGCCTTAGCCCATACAAATGGGCCAAAGAAGTTAAATAAGAGATTATTAATAGATTATGCAATTTTCAGGTAAACCCTACACCATAAATGTTCACGGTCGTCTCATGGATCTCAGCGTTCCCAAAGTGATGGGAATCCTTAATGTAACGCCCGACTCGTTTTTTTCCAGCAGCCGTTACATGTCCGAAGAGGGTATTCTCTTCAGAGTAGGACAGATTATGGACGAGGGGGCCGATATTCTGGACGTGGGAGCTTGCTCCACAAAACCGGGCATTGAAGTGGTATCGGAGGAGGAAGAGCTTATTCGCCTTCGTCTGGCGCTGCATCTTATCCGTAAACGTTGGCCGGACATTCCTGTTTCCGTCGATACGTTTCGGGCCAGGGTGGCCCAAGTGGTGGTGGAAGAATATGGTGTTGACATCATCAACGATATTTCCGGAGGAGATATGGACTCGGATATGTTTTCCACAGTTGCAAAATTGCAAGTACCCTATATCCTTATGCATATGCAGGGAAAATCACCTGCCGATATGCAACGGAATCCTCAGTATGAGGATTTGATGTCCGAAGTTTTGCAGTATTTATCCAAAAGAATCTGTAAATTGCGCGAATTGGGTGTCAACGATATCGTTGTGGATCCCGGCTTCGGCTTTGGGAAGACGCTGGACAATAATTATGAGATGCTTCGTCGTCTCGATGAGTTCGAGGTCTTTGAACTGCCTTTGTTGGTTGGCATATCCAGAAAATCCATGATATATCATGTTCTGGGTGCTACACCGGAAACCAGCCTGAATGGAACCAGTGTCATCAACACTATGGCCCTAATGGGAGGGGCGCATTTCCTGAGGGTTCATGATGTAAAGGAAGCTGTAGAATGTGTTAAGTTAGTGCAAACCTGTAAAAGTTCCGGATTATGCCGATAATGCTGCATCTTCGTGATGTGATAGATATATTCCTGGTCGCTGTGCTTTTGTACGGCACTTTCAAATTGATGAAAAGCTCAGGGGCTCTTTCTATTTTCACGGGTGTGCTTTCTTTTGTGGCATTATGGATTCTGGTTTCCTACGTCTTTGAGATGCGCCTGATGGGAGCGATTATGGACAAGTTTGTCAGTGTAGGAGCCATAGCCCTGATTATTCTTTTTCAAAATGAGATACGAAGGTTTCTTGTTATGCTGGGTTCCAGACGGAGATGGCAGGTGCTGAGTCGTTTTTTCTCCATGAAGAAAAAAGACAAGAACGAATCGGATGCCACCATCATGCAAATTGTGCTGGCTTGTCAGGAAATGTCCAAGAAGAAGGTCGGAGCGCTTATTGTTATTGAAAATGCAACCTATCTGGATGAATATTCAAATACTGGGGAGCAGATAGATGCCATCATCAGCGGACAACTTCTCCAGAATATCTTTTTCAAAAACAGTCCCCTTCACGACGGAGCGGTGATCATCAGCAACGACCGAATCAAGTCTGCAGCCTGTATCCTGCCGGTTTCACATAACGATAATTTACCCAAGCAGATGGGACTCCGGCATCGTGCCGCCTTAGGCATTGCACAAAACACCGATGCCAAGGCAATTGTTGTGTCCGAAGAAACCGGTCACATCAGTTTCGCCTACCTGGGTGAAATCCGTTCAAAGCTTTCCATTGAAGACCTGGAAAGACTGCTTACCGTTCCCAATCCTTAATTTTGTATCCGGCTTTTATAAACCAAATGACGGTTTGAAGTGTTATGGTGAAGTTGCCCGAAATGAGCAGTTTCGCTCAGGTTTTTCTGTCTTTTCCCTATTTTCTTTATCTATAAATGTTTTGGAATCTCCAGTAAGAAGTTTTTTTTGAAAAAAACCCAATTTTGCTATCTCTATATTGCAAAAAGGCGTACCTTTGCCCCCAGAAAAAAATTCTCAAAATACAATCTTTCTATGGATCTTTTACAAAACATGCTTTCTCGCGCTCAAGCAAATCCTCAGCGCATTGTTCTTCCGGAAGGAACAGAAATCCGAACCTTAAAGGCCGCAGACAGTATATTGGCGCAAAAAGCGGCCAAGATAACCCTAATCGGAAATCCAGATGAAATCAACAAGCTCGTTGCAGAAAACGGACTCAAGAATATCGAAAAAGCAGAAATTGTTGATCCCAAGCAGCATGCAAAGAAAGAAGCCTACACCAACCTGCTCGTAGAATTGCGCAAAAAAAAGGGCATGACTCTTGAACAAGCTTCCGTATTGGTTGAAGATCCCTTGTATCTGGCTTGCCTGATGATCAAGAACGGCGACGCCGATGGTGAAGTCGGCGGTGCCCGCAACGCGACCGGTGATGTGCTACGTCCGGCTTTCCAGATCGTAAAGACCCAGGCTGGTGTCAGTGTCGTATCCGGTGCTTTCCTGATGTTTTTGAAAGACAAATCCTATGGTGAAAACGGACTCATGATCTTTGCAGACTGTGCTGTTAATCCGACTCCAAATGCCGCTGAACTTGCACAGATTGCTGTTTCAACGGCTGATACAGCCAGAAACCTTGCCGGCTTTGAGCCACGCGTAGCCATGTTGAGTTTTTCCACCAAAGGAAGCGCCAAAAACGAAGTTGTCGACAAAGTAGCCGAAGCAACCCGTCTTGCCAGGGAAATGGAACCAACCTTGGCGCTTGACGGAGAATTGCAGGCTGATGCCGCAATTGTTGCATCTGTTGCTGAGCTTAAGGCACCGGGAAGTTCGGTTGCCGGAAAAGCAAACGTTTTGGTTTTCCCTTCCCTTGAAGCAGGAAACATTGCTTATAAGCTGGTACAGCGTCTATCTGGCGCAGAAGCCATTGGCCCAATTCTTCAGGGTATCGCAGCTCCAATCAATGACCTTTCCCGTGGTTGCTCCGTTGATGACGTTGTCAAGATGATTGTCATCACCTCAAATCAGGCTATTGGTCTCAAAAAATAACCGGCCGAAGAAACAAACATCAACGAAAAAGAACATACAATGAAAATATTAGTACTTAACTGCGGAAGTTCATCCATCAAATACAAGTTGTTTGATATGACCACCAAAGATGTTTTGGCTCAGGGTGGTATCGAAAAGATCGGTCTGAAAGGCTCGTTCCTGAAGTTGACCACTCCGGACGATAAAAAGGTGATTCTTGAAAAAAGCATTCCTGAACATCAGGTCGGTGTTGAGTTTATCCTTGACGTACTCATCAGCAAGGAAAACGGCTGTATCCAATCTTTGAAGGAAATAGAAGCAGTAGGCCACCGTGTCGTACACGGAGGTGAAAAGTTTAATGCCAGCGTGCGCATAAACAAGGCAGTGATGGACCAGATCGAGGAGTGCATCGAACTGGCTCCTTTGCACAACCCTTCCAACCTGATTGGTATCAGAGCTGTAGAGAAGGTGCTCCCGGGTATCCCTCAGGTGGCTGTTTTTGATACAGCTTTTCATCAGACCATGCCTCCCAAAGCTTATGTCTATGGCTTGCCTTATTCCTATTATGAAAAGTATGGCATCCGTCGTTACGGTTTTCACGGCACCAGCCACCGTTATGTATCCAGACGTGCTTGCGAAGTGCTTGGCGTAAAATACGAAGACCAGCGGATCATTACTGCCCATATCGGTAACGGTGCTTCCATTACTGCCATTAAAAATGGAAAATCCATCGATACATCCATGGGCATGACCCCTGTAGATGGTCTTCTTATGGGTACCCGTTCCGGAGAAATTGATGCCGGCGTATTGACCTTTATCTCTGAAAAAGAGCACATGGGAGCCAAAGGCATCAGCGACCTGCTCAATAAGAAGAGTGGTGTTTTGGGCGTCTCCGGCGTTTCTTCCGATATGCGCGAACTGAGTGAAGCTTGCGAAAACGGCAATGAACGCGCTATTCTGGCAATGGATATGTTTAATTATCGCATCCATAAATATGTTGGTTCCTATGCCGCTGTTCTGGGAGGTTTGGATATTCTGGTCTTTACCGGTGGTGTTGGTGAGAACCAATGGACTACCAGAACGGCCGTCTGCAATAATCTGGAATTTATGGGTATCAAGCTTGATGAAAGCAAGAACACCGGCATGCGTGGAAAGGAAATGGTCATTTCAGCTCCGGATTCCAAGGTTACTGTCATTGTAGTTCCTACCGATGAGGAATGGATGATTGCCAAGGATACGGTTGAAATACTGTCAAAATGATTCTGTTTTTTTAAGATATAATAATTTGATGAAGCGCCTCAATTTTTTGAGGCGCTTTTTTTTGTGGCATAGCCTAGGATCAAGTTGAACACTTGTGGACAAAGCATAAATCATGGACGCGGAAGATGGAAACGGTGCGAACCTTCAATGTGAAATCGCAAGTGCAACAATCGTATAATGCAATGGATTTTAGACTGTATATTTATACGTTTATTTTCGCTCAAAATCCCGGTGATGAACGGTAGAAAAAACACTGAGGTGTTTGAAGTCAAACATCTCAGTGTTTTATACAAATCACCATGGTATTTCAAACAAACCACCATGGTGTTTTTTTGGTAGCTTTTTATTTTAACTTTTGCTGAAATGGATGTACAAATTGGATTCAAAAGCAATGTGCTATCCTTTAGTTGATTAGATCTATATCCTTACTAATACTGGCCTCTTCTTTGAATTTCTGAGAATGACTTATTTGAAAGCGGTTGGACAATAACTCGGAAATAAAAAATTCTTGCACGGTTTATACCGAATAAGTATGTCATATTTATACGTTGATAATCGTGAATTTCTGGCTATGCTCTATTGTTATATATATTCACTGTATATTTCAGATAAATTAACCATTATCTTATATAGTCTATATATTATTATTTGCAATCTTATACATTGATAAAAAAAGTGATAAAGAGTGATTTTATGTTGTGAATTTGTTTATTTTTATGGCTTCAATTGTACGTTAAAATAGTATAATATATTATAAAAACACAAAACGCAAAACACCATGAAAAAGTTCTTATTGACAATGACTCTTTGTCTTTCTTTTATTTATGTTAATGCTCAGATAAACGTAGACAGCTATGGAAATGTAGGTGTAAATAATCCTTCCCCTTCTTATAAGTTTGATGTTCAAGGAGATTGTCGACTTTACCAGGTCGATAATGGTAGTGGCGTAATGTGTTCTGGTGGGCAGTTCTACCCCATAGGCTCAATGACCCTTGGCTCCTATATGTCAAGATGGTCATGGCTTTGTGCGGAAGCAGCAACGTTCAGCTCGAGCCCTGATATTGATTCTGATGAAAGACTAAAAAAAGATGTTCATGATTTTTCGAATGTTTCAGATAAAGTAAATCAACTTCATGCGGTACGATATAAGCTGATAAATGGAGTAAAAGGAAGAAGTGATGGTGAAATGTATGGCTTTATTGCCCAAGATGTGATTAAATTGTTTCCTGAAATAGTAACCACTCGAGAGAATGGAACTTATGGAGTTAGATATACAGAATTGGTTCCGGTTCTCGTCAAAGCATTTCAGGAACAACAAAAGCAGATTAAAGCTTTGGAAGCAAGACTGGATGCATTGGAGAAAAAAAGTAAATAATCATGAGAAGACAATTTATCTTTTCAACCATTGTGATTCTATTGTTAAGCATGAATGCCACTATGTCTGCATTCGCTCAGAATCAATACCAATACGAATATGACAGCTCAGGCAATCGTGTTAAAAGAACGATTGTACTTGGACGATCAAGTGTGCAAAAATCTACGCAATCTCTACAAAAAGAGGTGATTAAAGATTCTTTTGGGACAAGGGAAATAAAGATTTATCCTAATCCAACCAAAGGCAATTTGACTGTACAGATTCCTCTATCGGAAGATCAGGAGCCTACTTCTTTGCGAATATACAATATGAAAGGAGTTCTAATTATCAATCAACTTGTAGAGAGTGAGAATACATTGCTTAATCTGGGGAAACAACCATCCGGTTTTTATATCATGAGAATAATCTCTGGCAAATCAGTGTCTGAATGGAAAATCAGTAAACAGTAAGAAAAGATGAAAAAACTATTTATACTGCCTATGATTTTAATCATGGGGACAAGTTCTGTATTTGCACAAGATTATGATTTAATTTTATCAGGTTCAGAATCCGGTAATCAAACTCATATAGCCCGAAACAGTATAACCTTTGGCACTGGATATAATTATACACCAAGTGGAGGTGCGATGAGTGCTGCCATTGAAAACAAGGTGATAAGTGGTGATGTTGTTTATAATGCAATAACAGACCCTGGAACAAGGAATTTAAATACCTCTTATGTTGTTGGAACGACTCAGGGATCCTTTAGTGTTAATCCTGCAGGAGCTGCCACCTATTCAATTCCTATCAGTTTGCCAAACGGTGTATCGGGGCATCAGCCCAGTTTAGCTTTGGTATACAATAGTATGGCCGGTCCTGGAGTTTCCGGTTATGGGTGGAGTATCTCCGGAATGTCTGCAATAACTCGCGCTCCTCAAAACTATTATAATGACAATGCTGCAACAGGCATTGAATTAACCTCTACGGATCGTTTCAGCATCGATGGCCAGAGGTTTGTATGCACATCTGGAAGTTATGGAGTGAGTGGCTCTCAGTATCATACGGAAAATGATAATTTTTCACGGGTGACCTGTTATAGCGACTATGGTGATTCACCGACATCTTTTTTTGCTGAAACAAAAGATGGCATTAAAATTCAATACGGTTATACGTCGGATTCTAAGCAAACAGTATTGGAAGGCTCAAAAATATTGAGTTGGTATGTAAATAAGGTGACAGACATTTATGGCAATGAAATAAATTACAAGTACTTTCAAGACAATGGAGCTGTATATATTGCACAAATAAAATATGGCTCATATATAGTTGATTTTTTTTATGACAATCGTGCAGATGCAATAACAAGTTATATAAAGGGATCTGCAATCAAACAAAAATTGATACTTAAGAAAATAGAAGTGAAACTTAATTCTAACATTCTTAGCAAGTATGAATTTGTTTATAATAATACCAATTCTATTTATAGTAGCTATTCTATTTTAAATGAGGTTATTGAGTATGGAATAGGGAACGAGAGGTTAAATTCTACCGTTTTTGGCTATCAGACTCCGGATATTGTTTCATTTGAACAAAAAACATATGTGACAACGGAGTCAATCAGTCACCAGGCAAAGATTGTACCTGGTGACTATAATGGTGATGGTAAGGCCGATCTGGTATGTTTACCTACAAGTGACGCATCGTGGACTGGCATGAGGGTTTATTTTAGTGATGGGCAAGATAATTTTTATCTGGCTTTTACTGAAACACCAAGTATAAACATGACAGAGTTGGAAGATATTCGTTCGCTTGATATAAATGGAGATGGCCTGGATGATCTATTATATGAATACAATTGTTCAGGCACTTCTGCTTTTAATTATAAACTCTCAAATGGAACATCTTTTGGTTCCCCTGTTTTATTTTCTTCGCAAGTTTGGAATTCTTATACAGGATTGAGTGGCAAAAAGAAAAGAAAATTGGATAAGCAGGAGAATGACAATGAAATCAGTGGGGCAGATTACAATGGCGACGGAATTAACGATATATTTTTGAATGATTCCGCTGGAAATTGGCGGATAATGTCATTTACAAATTCTTCAAATGAACTTACATCGACCCTGACAACAAAGGCTTACGGAACAAATACCTCACTTGCAAGTCAAGTTATTACTGATGATTTTAATGGTGATGGTATTGCTGATATCTGGAGCATTGATGGAAGTGGCCTACGCATATTTACTTACACGGGCAATAACACATTAACTCAAATCTATTATACGACGGCTATTACGACATCTCATTATTTTACCTTTGGCGATTTTAACGGAGATGGAAAAACGGATTTATTTGTCTATGGAAAAATCGGTGATTCTTCTTCTGATTGGTCTTACTGGCAAGTATGGTTGTCGACGGGCACGGACTTTGAGAGGGTAGACATACCCTATAAGAAAAGTTCTTTGATGAGTGATTATTTACGGGCTGCCGATTTTAACGGAGATGGAGCGACTGACCTTATGGTTACTTCTGCCGATGATAGCTGGACTGGATCAATCTTTTATATAGCTAAAAGTACAGGACATGATTTTTACTCTTATTCTTTGCCAAATTATCCTATAGCATCACATAATTTCTATCTTTCAGATTTTAATGGTGACGGCCGGACGGATTTTATTTGTACAGATGGAAAGTCTCCCTGGTGGGATGGTTTTCAATTGTATCGATCTGGAACAAAAAACAATATTTTGCTGGAGAAAATAGCAAACGGTCTAAATCAACATATAAACATTTCTTATAGTTGCTTGTCGCAATATGGGGCGCCATATACAAAAGGTTCTGGTGCTAATTTCCCTGTGCTTGATTTTCAGGGTCCTTTGAGAGCCGTTAATACCGTATGGAGCGATAATGGCATTGGAGGTCAGAATGCAATAACTTACACTTATGAAGGTGCCAAAATTCACAGGAGAGGTAAAGGCTTTTTATGCTATTCCAAAGTTACGGCTTTTGATGCAGCATCTGCTACCCAGACTGAGACAATGTCGGGATATGACAACACCTATTTCTATCCGCAAATATCGACTGTTAATCAGAAAAATGGTTTAATCACAACGGGAACTACGTCCAATACATGGGCAAATAAAATACTGGATAGCAGTACCAAACGCATATTTCCCTACGTCTCATCCTCAACTCAAATAAACTCTTTAACCAGCCATTCAATAACAACAGCTGCATCATACGATGATTATGGAAATCCGACTCAAACGGTCAAGACTTATAGTAACGGCGTTAGCGAAACTGTCAATAATGTCTACCCGGCATCTTTGTTGGATGTCACAAACTGGTTGGTCGGTCGACTGGGCAGTTCAACCGTAACATACGCAAAGAGTGGAGAAACCTCTATTAGCCATTCTGTTCGGTATACGTATGGTTCTGATGGCATAACAAAACCCGATTATATTTATTATAATGAAGGTACACCTCTTGATCGTTATGAAAATTACGATTACGATAGCAAAGGCAATCTTGTTCAGTTGTACAAGTCTGGTAGTAGCATTGGGAGTACACAATCAAACTTTACGTATGACTCCAATGGAATGAACCTGCTTACATCCACTGATCCGTTGGGGCATGTGGAGACCAATACCTATGATATGTACGGCCGCCTGTCCACCGAGACCGATTACCTTGGCAATACAAATACATATCAGTATGATGCCTTTGGGCATCAAACCTCGGTATCCCATGCCGACGGCAGCCAGACGACGACCTCTTACCTTTGGACTGGCACGAATAAGCCGGCCTTGAGTTTATATGGTATATCAACCAGTAATAATGACGGTTCGGGTTCAGTAGTTTGGTACGACAATCTTCAGCGTGCAATACGTTCCGAAATGAAAAGTTTTGATGGAACAAGGATCTTGAAAGATATCGAATTTAATGCCAAAGGACAGACTTATAGGTCTTCTGATCCTTATTTTGCAGGAGGAAGTGCCACGTGGGCTGAAACTTATACGTACGATGATTTTGGACGAACAACCGATATCGTTCGAAATTCGGGGGGGAATACCAGCTATGCATACAATAATGCGACCGTCACGGAAACGACGGCCGGTAAAACCTTTTCAAAAACTTATGGGCCTGACAAGACATTGACGACAGCAATTGATAATGGCGGTACAATCTCTTATGCCTATTATCCAGATGGTAAGGTAAAAACCATAACTGCTCCCGGAAATGCGATAACCAGCATACAATATGATGATGCCGATCGCAATCAGACTCAACTGTCGGATCCGAGCGCTGGGCTTCTAAGTTACACCTATGATGCCAATGGAAAAGTAAAGACACAGACCGATGCTTGTGCTAGACTGACTACAAACAACTATTATGAGGATGGGCGAATTAATACCACGGTAACTCCAGAGGGGACGACAACATACTCCTATAATGGAAATAAGCAACTTTCAGGAGTTAGTTCGCCCGGTAACGTAAGCCGTACTTATGGTTATGATAATAAAGGACGAGTGATAAATGAGTCTGAAAATATTGCAGGAGTCAATTTTACTACTACTTTTGCTTACGATGCTTATGGACGTTTGCTGACGCGTAGTCATCCATCTGGAATTTCAGAGACGATGAACTATAACGGCAACGGCTATCTTTCTTCAATATCGGTCGGTGGTACAACTTTATATACAGTAACAGGCATGAACGCACGGCAACAACTTACTTCCGCTATGTATGGCAGTGGGCTTGGGGCTTCTTATGGCTTTGATAGCTTTGGGTTGCCTACATATACCAAAGCACAGGCCGGCTCAAGCAACGTTCAGGACTATGAATATTCGTTCAATGCCGTAACCGGAAATCTGAATTCTCGTCAGAATTTTCTGAGGAATTTGTCGGAGACATTCACCTACGACAATCTGGACCGTTTGCAGACAGTCTCCGGCCCTCAAAGCCAGACCATCTCATACGATGATAAAGGCAACATCAGCACCAAATCCGATGTCGGTTCCACGGCCTTTGTCTATGGCTCCACAAACCGGCCTTATGCACTGACGGGTGTGACATCTACCTCCGACTTGATTCCGATAGCTCTCCAGGGTGCTTCTTATACCTCCTTTGAAAAAGTGGATACCATTTCAGAGAATGGATACAGAGCATCTTTCTTGTACAATAGCGGTAACGATCGTGCCAGAATGCTAGTATCCCAAGATGGTAACGTGATTCTTACGCGTTGGTATTCTGGAAGTAGCTTTATGCAGGAGACCGACGGCAGCACAACCAGGCAATATACTTATATTGGTGGTGATGCCTACACTGCTCCTGTGGTGGCTGTAACCCAAGGTGGTAATACAGCCTACTATTACCTGCTTCGGGATTATCTTGGTAATACGACCCATCTGGTCAATGCATCCAACACTGTTGTCTCCGAATACAGTTTTGACGCCTGGGGCAGACGTCGCAGCGCCGATGATTGGAGTTATACACTCGACAGCAACGACGCTGAACTTTTTGCGGGTCGTGGCTACACCGGACATGAATATCTGTCGTGGTTCAATCTGGTGAACATGAACGGCAGGCTTTATGATCCATTGGTTGGACGATTTCTGAGCGTTGACCCTTACGTTCAGATGCCGGACTTTACGCAGAATTTGAATAGGTATAGTTATTGTATCAATAACCCTTTAAAGTATGCAGATCTTACTGGAGAGTTCTTTTTAGGAACTTATTTAACATTTGTGGGAGATTTATTAAAGACAGCTTTTATTGATGGTGGATTAGACCCGACAAGTAAGAGTGCAAGACAAAAAGCATGGAAAGACTTTGACCCGACAGCCTCTTGGTCCCCAACGAATAAAGCTTGGAAAATTGATGTTGGCGGCTTTAAAACAGACCCAAACAGAAACTTCTGGGGGCGGTCATGGCAGTTAATTTCAAGATGGACATGGGAATTACCTCAAACAGTAATTGGAAAAGGATATTCTCACATTAGAAACATGACCGGAAATGTTGATGATGTAAGTTATTACGGAGGGGCAACCTTGGTTAATAAAAATGATAATTCAGGTTGGAGATGGGGTTTAACTTTAGGCCCATACATAAATTCTAAGAATGTTGTTGCAAATCCATACAAGGATGGTTTATTTAGACATGAATTTGGTCATACTCTTCAAAGTCGCTTAGTAGGTCCGCTATATCTAACCCATGTTGGAATCCCTAGTTTTATTGGTTCTGGATTAGAGAATTTAGGATTAAATGACCATAACAAAGAATGGTATGAAACACAAGCCAATAGAATGTCTGAGAGATATTTTCGCAATCATGATTCAGGTGCTTTGACCGCTTTGCCATGGGACGATAATGAATACCCAAGAAATTACAATCCAAATTGGTTCTGGTTATTTTCACATCCACCTGTATCGTTTATGTGGTGGCTATTTTTCTAATTTACAAATAATTAAAGCTATGAAAATTACTATTTTATCTATAATATTGTTAGTATCGTGTAGTGTAGGTTGCGATAAACTTACCGATCATGTTTATAGTATTAAAGTTCAGAATAATACAACTGACACGATACAATTTTATGCCAGTTATGTTTATCCTGATACGGCTATCGCAAATGAAAAGCCGAGATTACAAATGGTATATCCTTCGGATTTCAGCTATTGGGATAGTAAGGAAAAATGGGAAGATATTTTACCTTCAGATACGATCTATGTGTATATTTTAAGTAAAAAAACTGTTGATAAATATAATTGGGACTTGATAAGAAGTGGTAATAGGATATTGAAGCGATATGATTTAAGCATAAGAGATTTGAAAAAACAAAATTGGACAATTACTTATCCATAACAAAAATCCGGTTCTTTTTTTGGTGGCGAACCAAAATGCCCGCTTTTATCTGATTACAATCAGCTGTAATAAAAAGTTTGATGAAAGTATCGTTGGAATTTTGAATTTGGAGTGAATGGAGAAACCTATACGGAACGTCACTCTTTAAATGAATCTGAAAATATTGATGAAAAATTTTATTCGCATATCGATCATCGTTCTGTTTTCAATATATACTAACTTGAAGGCACAAAACTGTTTAAGCATCTTTAAGAATGAAGCGGCATTGTCTTATTCATCGAAAAAAGATGCGTTTACAAAAGAAGCGAAGCAACTTGTGTTATTGAGCTTAGACTCCTTAAAGCCTCATGACATAAAGGTTATTAATATTCCCGTCATGTATTCAACTAAGAAAGCCGTTAAAATTCGTCGTAAGGGAGATCTCAATAAAGATGATTTTTTTTGTTATTTAAATGCCTATAGTCTTTCGTTTGATGAAAGTATCATTTTAAACGACACTGTTGTCGGCATTGTTATTCCAAGTGCCAATCCAGCAAGGAAATTAGAATACCTAAAGGCTTTGGATAATTATCGTAAAACAATATCTGAGGAGATAATCAGAATTAATCCTGAAATAATTTTTACGATTTACAATATACCGAGATGTTATTGGTATGTAAAAGATGGTGAGTTGTTTGTTTTAGCAAACCCAAATAATGTTTTTAAATCATACAATGTAACCGATTATTGGAAAGACTATCTCACAGAGGAACAGATAAGTTTTCTCTACTATAAAGAGGTGGGGTTATAGGCGGAATATCTCGAACAATTAATGGAGCAATTAGTTTTTATCAATCAGCGATTGAATTGGGTGTAAATCCGTGGACAGGCTATAAAGTAACAAACCATAGAAGTTATAGCACCATTGGTTATGGTGATCCTGCTGCTTATAGACATCCAGACCGAACCAGAGATCGTGGTGCATACAATAAAGGTTTTGCAAATAATTCAGCCCCGGCTAAGTATATTAAGTATTTGAATCTTTAAATGTAGCTTACAACCTGGAAGGAGTATTTTGGATAGAATTACATGGGTATATTAATGATTAAATTATGATAAGATTATTATTCTCTGTTTTATTGATAACATTGAATATGCTTTATTCATATTCGCAGGAGCAACAATCTATATTGAACAAAGCTGTTCAAAGTTATCAACAAGAATTGCCAAATATGCAAAAAACTATTTTTAAGAAGTTTTGTCAGCTATACAAGCAGGGACAGGTGTATAAAAATGATATTGGTAAATACCAGATTATTGTTGTTCCTACTTTTAAGCTAAATAAGAACTTTATTCAATATAAAAATGGAGATGTGTTTGCCCGTTACATTGATTTTGAAAGTATGTGGAATAATTATTACGGCTATATTTTTAAAGACGGTTCTTATATAGGATATTTATTTTTTGACAAAGGGTTCAGTTATTTTGATGTAAACATAGATAAAGATTTAGCCAAGCAAATAAGGGATTTTAGGCCAGATATGATTTTCCATCCCGACGGTGGGGAGCTATTATGCTGCATTAAAGATGGCAAGTTCTATATGGCGGAAATGATAAAAGCCTCAGAATGTGAATTTTTGACGCAAGAGGAGTTTATAAAGCAATATCCTACACTTATAGAAAAACTAAGTAAATTTGGTTTTCCGGCTCTTAAACGCTATAAAGAAATTAAATAAATAGTCTCATTAAGTTTTTGTCGTTACTAAGGATATCGAAACGACAATACGAAATTATGTAGATAGAAACAAATGGGAATTGCAGACGGTATCGGACATTCAAATTGTGAACTTTGGAGATTAGATATGTAAATATAATATTTATGGACACTAATTTTAAATCTATGAAATATATATTAATAGTAATTGTGTTTTTAGTTTCTACATCTTGTTTGAGGTCCTTGATAGGAGAAAGGAAACTAACTTATAATGAATTTACATCATATATTAAGCCTTCTATATCGAATAAATATAAAAATGAGAAGTTTTATATAATTCCTGTTGAGAAAATTAATGAGTGTAGAGGGTATCCATATATTTATTATTTAGGTTCTGAGAATAAATATTCATATTTTACATTTTTAGGAAAAGTAAAATGTAGAGATGAAATAACAGAATTTGCCTTACCTGATTCACTTTGCATTAATAAATATCCAAATTCAATTGATGATGAAAATAAGAGAAATAGGCGTGCAATAATAGTTGACAATAAAATAGTAATAGAATAGCATGTTTCGCTTTTCAGCATGGATAGTGATACAAAGTGTGTCTTAAATGAAGTAACATTATAGGGAATCCCTAAAAAGATGGTCTGTGGTCAGACTTGATAAAAAAGATTAAATTTGGCCAATTATAAACAACATAAATCTAACTGATTGTCTGAGGAAATGGGAATACAATAGAGTGCCCATCATATAGCCCCGTAATTTCTGGATTTTAATGTTTTGTAAAGATGACCGTAGAAAAAATTAGTAAAGTAATCGTTGGTATAGTTATAGCTTATGCTGTTTATTTTGTTGTTGATGCAGCTATTTACTCGCATTCTATAATCACGGACAACAAAGAATGGAAAGATTATATGTATCTATTTCAGGATTCCATTGTTAACGATGTGGATACACTGACAGCAGGCACCTATGTTAGAAAGATATTTATACAAGCTTTAATTACGTACCCGGGCTTTCTTTGGTCGATAAAGACGAACGGATCTTTTTTAGGGGACGAACGGCTCCTATTTATTTTGTTGTTATTTGGGAATTTAAGAACTTGTCAAAATTATCGGTCGATAGTGTTGAGTTTCGTTTCAATCAGTCACTGGAGCATCTGAAAATAAAACGCGGTGAAGTTCTTGAACCAAAATCGGAACAGCCGGTATCTATCCACTATGGGTATAAATACAAAAAGATGAATGTCAATGTTGATGATCGGAGCGACATACTGAATAGCTCGATCAAAGGAAAGAACTACAAAGGATTCTATGGAAAATTAAATAGAATATCTTTGTAAGCATCCGGTAAACCCCGTATTGCATCTCTGAAAAAGACTCTCCAATTTTCTGAGAATCTCTAAAATGTTCATAGACCTATGAGATATTTATGAGGCTGTGTTGAAGTTTCCTTTAGTTTTCACCTTGAAGTTTTGAGGAAGAAGTTCTGCCAGATCCTTGCTGTAATCCAGGTCGTATTTGTGAACATTCTCTAGGAAGAAAATTAGCCATTCCCGGAAGTTCATCCCACTTGCCTTGCAGCATCCAAACATGGAGTACATGATGGCGGCATTTTCTGCCGACTCGTCGTTTCCGCAGAATAACCAATTTTTGCGCCCCAGTGCGATTGGACGGATGGCATTCTCTCCGAGATTGTTGTCAATCTTCAGACGGCCGTCCAGATGGTATCTTGTCAATTTATGGTAAATGCCATAGGTGTAACTGATGGCTTTTCCGATGCGTCCTTTGGGAAGCACTTTCGGATATTCGCTGACCATCCATTTCTCGAAGGCCACCATGATGGGATAGGACAACCTGGAGCGCAGGTCTGCACGCTCTTCGAATGAAAGATGTTCCTCATCAGCGCGTTTTTCCACGTCGTAGAGCAGGCCGATTTGCTCCAGGGCATACTCTGCCCTGACCTTGTCCTCTTTTAAGGCCTCTTCAAACCGACGTCTGGAGTGTGCCCAGCATCCGATAGGAAGGACACCTTTCTTGTTTTCGTAAATGTCGTACACCGCGTAACCGTCCGTCTGAATGACTCCTTGGTAATCCTTGAACAATTGCAGTGCCACCTTTTGGGCTCTCGAACCGTGGTCATAATGGAAGAAGACCAGATTCGGCATCACCGCTCGGATCATCCAGATGTAGCCTTTGAGAGTCTTGTGCTTCTCGTTGTTTATGATGGGGATCGTGGTCTCATCGGATTGTATGTAATCGGACTCAAGAATCAGTTCCTTCAATCTGTAATAGGTCGGCCTCATAAGGTCTGCCAGATCCTTGAACCAGTCATTGATGGTCGCCGGGGCGATGGAAATACCCTGTTGCTTGAAGATCTGGATCTGACGGTAGAAAGGAAGGTGGTTCACATACTTGTCGATCAGGATGTCTGCCAAAAGTGAAGAGCCAGCATAGCTTTTGGCTATCGGCTGTACCGGAAGCGGAGCTAAAATAACCTGCTTTTCAATATCCAGGCCTTTGTTCTTTAACACGTATTTATGACGTATAATCCTGCGGACAAAGAATGTTGCCGGAGTATGTTCAAGCACTTCTGTGATTTCAGGTTCAAGTTCTGTCCAGTTTTCCAGGTCAATGTTTTCGGCATAGACATGAAAATCCTCTCTTGGCAGGTCTGCCGGCAGAGGCTTGCGGACAGGTTGTTCCTTGGTCTTTACCAGAACGCGCTTTGTCTTGTATTCCTCTATTTCCTGTTTGGCACTGGTGGCTTGCTGCTCTTCCTCGGGAAGCAGGTCCAGTCCGTCAAAATCAATGACCCGTTGCTGTGGGTCTTCCTTGATGAAACGTTCGCTGGACTTTCCCCAGATCCTTCGTTGAAGCATCTCCACCTGTCGCAGGAGTTTGGCTATCTTTTCATCCTTCTCAAGGAGCTGTTTTTCATAGGAGACCCTTTCTGACTCAAAGTTTTCATAGCCGCTAAGCTGGCTTTTCAGTTTGGCCGTTTCCCGGAAAAGTCTGTCACGTTCTTCCAGAAGGTTTTGCAAAAAGGGATCTTCTTCAGTTGTCATCAGTCATCTCCACCTGTCGCAGGAGTTTGGCTATCTTTTCATCCTTCTCAAGGAGCTGTTTTTCATAGGAGACCCTTTCTGACTCAAAGTT
>Ga0183099_1000149_pt1 | contig 65136 bp, 50 predicted proteins | sample Biomet1_FD_127788 | JGI IMG/M metagenome (GOLD analysis project Ga0183099, IMG submission 127788) | Microbial communities from bioreactor (seeded with anoxic lake sediment) at LBNL, California, USA - Biofuel metagenome 1 | ecosystem: Engineered > Bioreactor > Anaerobic > Unclassified ...
GGGTACGAACTCGTTAATGTTGATAAGTTACTGTAGGTCTGTATTTGGTATCAATATAATATATAATATCTTTTGTTTTTGTCTTATTGATATTATCTTGGTGTTTTATATGTTATTTTGATACATATTTTAAAGATATAAATAAAATGTGAAAAATAATAGAATTATTGTTTTGAATTCTAAATATTAAGCTCTACATTTGAAATGTATTCAATGTTTGTTTGTTCTATACTAGACAAATGTTATCATAAACTGTTGCTAATTAATCTATAAATAATAACCTTACTTAATTAATTTGAATTTTATGAGTATGAACGCTTTTATACAGGGTATCTGTACTTCTCACATTTTCAGTTCGAATAGTGGTTTAACATTTTTTCAACTTTAAATTATTGATCTTTTATGAATACAATTCAACAATCTCGGGGAGCTTCTTCAAAGAAGTTTCTTACGGCGTTAGCAATTGCTGTTTTCTTCTCTACAGGGGGAAGCTTGGATGCTATTGCAGATGCTAGGGTTGCCAATGCTTCACTTGGAGTAAGTGAACAACAGCAACAAACTATTAGTATAAAAGGTACAGTGACCGATTCAAATGGTGAAGTGGTAATTGGTGCCAGTGTTCTTGAAAAAGGAACAACAAATAATGGGACTATCACAGATGTGGAGGGTAACTTTTCTCTTAAAGTTAAGCCTAACGCAACTTTGATTGTTTCCTATATTGGTTTTCAAAAACAGGAAGTTGCAGTTGCAGGTAATACAACTCTTAATATTGTACTGAAAGATAATGCAGAAGTTCTTCAAGAAGTCGTTGTTGTAGGTTATGGAACAGTTAAGAAATCCGACCTAACAGGATCCGTTTCTTCTGTCAAAGCAAATGCGATATCACGTCAGCCAGTAACCAATATTGCTCAGTCTTTACAAGGTCTGGTTCCAGGGGTTTCAGTAACCTCTAATTCTGGAGCTCCTGGTGGCTCAGTAACGGTCCGCATTCGTGGCGTTGGTACGGTTAATAACGCTGATCCGTTGTATGTTGTAGACGGAATGCCTGTAAATAGCATCTCTTACTTAAGCTCTTCAGAAATTGAATCAATAGAAGTATTGAAGGATGCTTCGGCAACAGCAATTTATGGTTCGAGAGGAGCAAACGGAGTTGTGTTGGTTACAACAAAACATGGTAAAAAAGGAAACGACGTAATCAATGTGAATGCATCTTGGGGCGTTCAACAGATTGATACAGACCTTGGGCTACTTAATGGACAGCAATGGTATGACATTCAGACTGAAATCAATAAAACAAGAGTTAAGCCTATCGATTTAACTAAAGTAGATCCTACCGTTTCAACAAATTGGCTGAAAGAAGTTACAAGGACTGCATACATGAGAAACTATGATGCTAACTTTTCAGGAGGTTCAGATAACTTTCAATATAATCTAAGTTTAGGTTATTTATCTCAGGATGGTACTGTGAAAAATACAGACTATAATAGAATCAATACCAGATTGAATATTGAACGTAAAATGAATGATATAATTTCTGTTGGTGTAAATGCGGCATATTCTACGTCTAACCGACACAAAATATTAGAAGGCAGCAACACTGTAGGTATTATAAACTCAGCTATCAAATTAGAACCGGTTGTCCCTGTGAGAAATGCAGATGGATCTTATGGATCTTCAAAATATATCGACTATCCAAATCCTGTCGCTGCTATTGACTATACTAATAGTAAAGAAAAGAATCAGGATTTGGTGGGAAATGTATATGCAACTGTAAATCTTCTTAAAGGATTATACTTTAAGACTTTGTTAGGAATCAATTCTAATAGTTCTGATTCTTATGATTTTGATCCTACTTATTATGTGAGCAATGCACAACGTGTTGATATAAATAAAGTAACTCGTGGATACTCAAAGAGAAATAATATATTACTTGAAAATACATTGAACTTTAGTCGGGTGTTTGCGGAAAAGCACAGTGTTAGTGCTGTTTTAGGTTACACTGCAGAAAAAACAAGATATGAGAATGTGACTGCAACCAAGCAAGGAGTTCCAAATAACGAGCCGGATATGCAATATCTGGATGCAGCACAGTTGGCTTCATCTGCAACTGCAGCAGGTAGTGCTATTGAATCTTCTTTACTTTCTTATTTAGGACGAGTAAATTATAACTATGATGATAGATATTTAGCAACTGCAACTTTTAGAGCTGATGGTTCTTCCCGTTTTGGATCAGGTAATCGTTACGGATATTTTCCATCTTTAGCTTTGGCATGGAAGCTTTCCAATGAACAATTCTTTAAAAAATGGGATCAAAATTGGTTGAATAGTCTAAAAATACGTGCAGGTTGGGGACAAGTTGGTAATCAGAATATAGATGATTATATGTTCCAGAATCTTCTTAGCTCAAGTGCTCAATATGCATATTTATATGGAAAACCTGAAACGTTGTATCAGGGAGTTGTAGCCGTGAACATGGGAAATGCCAATGTAAAATGGGAAACAACCGAATCAACTAATATCGGTCTTGATTTAGGATTATTGAATGGAAGATTCAATTTGTCTGCAGAATATTATTATAAGACCACTAAAGATATGTTGCTGGTTGAACCTATTCCATATTTCTTAGGCTTTGAAACAGGTCCAATGACAAATGCTGGTAAAGTGAAAAATTATGGATTTGAATTCCAGGCAGAATGGAGAGACAAGATAGGCAAAGATTTTAATTATAATATTGGTGGCAATATCTCTACAATTAAAAATGAAGTTTTAAGTCTTGGAACAGGAAAATCAATTTCAGGTGGAGCTCTGAAAAATGGAAATGCAACCTTAACATCTGTTGGAAATCCTATTGGCTCTTTTTGGGGATATAAAACAAATGGTCTGATTAATACTCCGGAAGAATTAGCTGATGTAAAAACCCGTCAGCCTAATGCGGATTATGGCGATGTTATCTTTCTTGATACAAATGGAGATAAAAAACTAACAGATGCTGATAAAACTGTAATAGGTAATCCTATTCCTAAGTTTTATTATGGATTTAATTTAGGAATGGAATACAAAGGCATTGATTTGAATGCTGTTTTTGAAGGATCTTATGGTAATGATGTTTTTAACGCAATGCGCTATTTTACTTATGATTTAGGTGATGTAACTAATAAATCTGTAGATGTTTTAGGATATTGGAGCACAAGCAATCCTAATGCAACTATGCCGCGATTAAATGGAAACGATAAGAATGATAACAATAGAATATCAGATAGATATATTGAGGATGGATCTTATTTGAGATTAAAAACACTTCAATTGGGATATACTATGCCAGAATCTATTTCAAAAAAAATACATGTGAACCGTTTGAGAGTTTATGTATCTGGTCAGAACTTGTTCACAATAACAAAATATTCTGGTGCAGATCCTGAAATTGGACAAATATCTTCTACAAACTATTTAAGCCGCGGAGTTGATATTGGAACTTATCCGCAGGCGCGTATATTTACTGGTGGTATAAATGTTACATTTTAAAAGAATAAGAATATGAAATCAAATAAAATATTGTGGCTGCTTATTGTCACGTTAATATTCGCTAGTTGTAGTGATGATTTTCTTGACAAAAAGAAATTAGGTTCTCTGACAACTGATGGCTTTTTTATAACAGAGAATGATGCATTCCAATCAGTTGTAGCTGCTTATAGTGATCTTAAGGATTATAGATATACTTGGACAATCTGGTGTTTTGGCGATGATTTATCTGATGATGCTACTTATAGTGGCAGTGATGCTGATGTCCAGGGCTTTGCGCTGATGGAATCTTATAACTATCCTACTGATAATGGACGAATATTAGGCCGTTATCAGATCCTATACAGGGGAATAAATAAAGCAAACCAAGCTATTGATGGAATTTCCAGTATGGATGAAAGCTTATTTAAAACACAAAATAAGAAACGCTTGCTAGGTGAGGCGCTGTTTTTACGGGCTTACTACTATCATGAATTAGTTTGTGTGTTTGGAGATGTTCCATTAATGACAAAGACTCCTACAATTTCAGATAAAACAATGAAAAGAACTCCATCTGCAGATGTATATGCACAGATTGAGACGGACTTGAAAACTGCTGCTAGTTATTTACCTGCAAAGTCTGAAATAGATATGAAGACTGACGCGGGAAGAATTACCCGAGGTGCGGCTAATGCTATGTTATCACGTGTATGTCTTTTTGAAAAGAAATATGATGATTGCAAAAAAGCTTCTTTAGAGGTCTTTAAAGATGGATATGAACTGGAAGATGATTATGCATATGTTTTTAGTTTAGCAGGTGAACATTGTAAAGAGTCCATATTTGAGATTGATTTTTACAATTCATCAACCCAAAGTGCGGCGACAACAAATAATGGTAATTTCCATGTTCTAATGATGCTTCCATATGGTGCTACTTATGGATATGGAATCAATCAACCTACACAAAGTTTAGCAAATGCTTTTGATGAGGCTGGAGATGTAGTTAGAAAAGAAGCAACATTGCTTACACCTGCAGATTTGCAAGCATGGGAAACGCCTGCTAATTTTGCTAAATTAGAAAGAAATCGTACTGGTTATTATAACCAAAAGTATTACTTAAAACCAGCTGAACGTTCAACAGAAATTAGAAACAATCCTGTGAATATTCGTGTTATCCGTTTATCGGAAGTTTATCTGAATTATGCTGAGGCTTGTGCTAAAGCTACGACTCCAGATTATACTGAAGCACGTAAATATCTAAATAAAGTAAGAACTCGTGCTAAACTTGTTGATTCGCCTGCAGCTGATAATGATCTGTTTGAAGCTATTATTAAAGAACGCCGTTTAGAATTAGCGATGGAAGGACATCGATTCTTCGATATGATTCGTACGGGTAAGGCAGCAGAAGCCTTTAAAGCAAAAGGTGTATTCAGACCTGGAATTAGTGAGTTAATGCCAATTCCTCAAGCTGAAATAGATAATAGTGGTGGGGTACTAACTCAGAATCCATTATAATAAGTCTTTTATAATTATAAATAATGAAGTGATATTTTGGTGTATCACTTCATTATTAATTTTTTTCTCTTAAATTGTATTTCTAGAACTTGTTATCTAATTTATGAGCCCAATCTTGGTATTATCAACCATTATTTGTTATTTTATTCTCTTGTTTGCCATCTCTTATATTGCAGGCAGAAAAGCGGATAACCAAGGATTTTTTGTAGGAAACAGGAAATCTCATTGGTATGTGGTGGCTTTTGCAATGATTGGTTCTAGTATCTCGGGCGTCACTTTTGTATCTGTTCCCGGAATGGTAGCTGTGAGCAATTTCTCTTATCTTCAGATGGCTATTGGTTTTTTGACGGGACAGTTTATTATTGCTTTTTTATTGATTCCTCTTTTCTATAAAATGAATTTAGTCTCCATTTATGAATATTTGGAAAATCGCTTTGGCGTTTCCACCTATAAAACAGGAGCTTGGTTCTTTTTTGTATCTAAAATGCTGGGTGCAGCAGTCCGCTTATTCCTTGTTTGCGTGGTTTTGCAATTACTGGTGTTTAAACCATTGCATCTCTCTTTCTTCTTGAATGTAGTTTTCACAGTTTCATTGGTTTGGCTATATACTTTCCGCGGCGGGGTGAAAGCTTTGATATGGACAGATTCGTTAAAGACCCTCTGTTTAGTTGGCTCTGTCCTTTTTTGTATTTATTATATTGCTTCAAATTTGAATCTCACTTTTGGTGGGATGGTTAGTGCAATTACAGATCATGACTATTCAAAGATGTTTTTCTTTGATGATGTTAATGATAAAAGATATTTTTTTAAACAGTTTCTTGCAGGGGTATTTACAATGATTGCCATGACAGGCCTTGATCAGGATATGATGCAACGTAACCTGAGTTGCAAGAACTTTAAAGACTCACAGAAGAATATGATTACCAGTGGCGTTTTACAGGTTTTTATAATTCTGCTTTTTTTAATGCTGGGAGTGCTTCTCTATATTTTTGCGGCAAAATCGGGGATTAGTATCCCGAAAAAGAGTGATGAACTTTTCCCACTGATTGCCACTCATGGGTATTTCCCGGAGATTGTAGGTGTTTTGTTTGTTGTGGGGCTTATTTCTGCTGCTTACTCAGCTGCCGGATCTGCTCTTACCGCTTTAACTACTTCTTTTACAGTAGACATTCTTGGGAGTACAAGGAACAAGAACGAAGAGGAAATTGTAAAAGTCCGTAAATTAGTTCATGTACTAATGTCTGTTGTGATGGGGCTGGTTATTATCATGATTAACTTACTAAATAATACAAGCGTTATTGATGCTGTATATATACTGGCAAGTTATACTTATGGGCCTATTCTTGGAATGTTTGCATTCGGCATCTTTACTAAAAAGCAGGTATATGATAAATATGTTCCTGTAGTCGCTGTTTTATCACCGGTTCTTTGCTTTATTTTGCAAAAGAATTCCCAGGCATGGTTCAATGGATATTCCTTTAGTTATGAGCTATTAATATTTAATGCTTTATTTACCGTTATCGGTCTCACTTTGCTAATAAAAAAACAAAAATAGATGTTTATGAAACCTATTCGTAACTATGTGTTGAGCTTGTTTGTTGCTGGGCTTTGCTGCCAGACAACCGGAGCACAGGGACTTTCAAAAGAGGTGCGTTTGGCCATTGGTGGCTACTTAACTCAGACTTCGAGAAAAAATATTTCTGTTGGTGCAATTCTCATAGACTCTGTAGCTATTAATAAAAAAACGATAGAGCTTTATGCTAATATGAATTGTTCTTATATTCCCTTCCGGGAAGATAATGTAGCTGATATTTATAAGCATATCCGTCAGTTGATACCTTCTGAATATACAAATTATGAAGTGAAACTGATTACTGATAAACATGCAGTTGAAGAATTTGTTCCTTTCGCTTTACGCAATAAAAAGGATAAAAAGGCTCTGACTTTTACAAATAAGGTGGAGAGCCCATTGATTTCCCGCATTTCAGTTCCTTATAGACCAGATAAGGGTTTGCAAAACAGACATATCGCTATGTGGCAAAGTCATGGATTCTACTATGAATCAAAGTTGACACGTTGGGAATGGCAAAGAGCTCGTATCTTTCAGACAGTGGAAGACTTGTATACTCAAAGTTATGTGTTGCCCTACCTTGTGCCAATGCTTGAAAAAGCCGGGGCAAACGTGATCTTACCTCGTGAACGTGATGTGAATAATGTCGAAGTGATTGTAGATAATGATGGCTCTCTCAGCAGTGGTTCAAAGTACATTGAAAAAATTGCAGAAAAGAAATGGATAGATGGATCAGTACCTGGATTTGCTCAGAGAAAGGCTTTTTATATAAATAACGACAATCCTTTCCATGATGGAACGTTCCGCCAGGTAGAAACAATCAGGAAAGGGCAGGAGAGTATTGTTGAATGGATTCCGGATATCCCTAAAGCTGGTACATATGCTGTTTATGTTTCTTACAAAACTGTTGAAAATAGTGCGGATGATGCACTATACACTGTTTATCACAAGGGAGGCACTACTCAATTTAAAGTCAATCAGAAGATGGGTGGAGGCACCTGGATTTATTTGGGACATTTTGGCTTTGAAGCAGGAAAGAACAGTGATTCTAAGATTGTGCTGACTAATAAATCATCCAAGGCTGATAAAATTATTACTGCAGATGCTGTGAAGATTGGCGGTGGGTATGGAAATATTGCCCGCCGTATCTCTGAAAGTGGAGCTACGGAAAATGTGAAAAGCTCGGAAACAAATGCTCAGGCAGAAGTGAAGCAGCTTCCTAAAGTAGACTATCCTTATGAAACAAGCGGTTATCCTCGTTATACGGAAGCTGCTCGTTATTGGATGCAGTGGGCAGGCTTCCCTGAAGAAGTATATTCTCCGAGTAAGGGGGTGAATGACTATACTGATGATTATAAATCAAGAGGAACCTGGGTAAATTATCTGGCTGGTGGTTCCAATGTTGATCCTAAAGCTGAGGGTTTGCACATCCCAATAGATTTGTCTTTTGCTTTTCATACTGATGCCGGTACTACGATGAACGACTCAATTATTGGCACTTTAGGCATCTTCTGTACAAATACTGATGATGGAAAATATACGAATGGAACTTCCAGATATGCAGCAAGGGATCTGACTGATCTTGTACAATCGCAAATAGTAAAAGATATCCGTACTCTTTATGAACCCAATTGGTCTCGTAGGGGAATGTGGAACCAGTCTTATTATGAGGCACGTGTTGCTAAGGTGCCAACTATGCTTTTGGAACTTCTTTCTCATCAGAATTTTGCTGATATGCGCTATGGCCTTGATCCAAGGTTTAGATTTACTGTGAGCCGGGCTATTTATAAGGGGATGCTTCAATTCCTTTCTTCACAGTATAAGCAAAAGTATGTTGTTCAACCATTGCCGGTAGATCATTTTAATATACATTTTGCCAATTCTGATGAAGTGGAGCTTAATTGGAAACCTGTTGCCGATTCTTTGGAGCCAACAGCTGTTGCCAATAAATACATTGTATATACTCGTATTGATGACGGCGACTTTGATAATGGGGTGATAGTAAATAGAAATAGTTATCGTGCTGCACAGAATGCGGGACAAATCTATAGTTATAAAATTGCTGCATTGAACGATGGAGGTGAAAGTTTTCCTTCTGAAATTCTTTCTGCTTGCAAAGTGAATAAAGAAAAAGGAACGGTATTGGTTGTGAATGGCTTTGATAGGATTAGCGCTCCAGCCGATTTTGTTTCGGATAGTATTGCAGGATTCTATGATGTGCTTGATCACGGTGTTCCTTATAAACAGGATATTTGTTTTATTGGAGATCAGACTGAGTTCAGAAGAAAAATTTCTTGGATGGATGATGATGCAGCTGGTTTTGGAGCTAGTCGTGCCAATTATGAAACAACGGTTATCGCTGGTAATTCATTTGATTATCCTTTTATTCACGGACAATCTATAGTTAAAGCGGGTTATTCATTTGTGTCATGCAGTGATGAGTCTGTAATGGATGAGCAAGCAAAGATGAAAGATTTTAAGTATGTTGATCTCATACTTGGCAAACAGCGTGAAACGAAAATGGGACGTGGTGGTGTCTGTTCTAATCAATTTAAAACATTTCCTGATAAGCTGCAGTCTCTTATCGCGGAATATTGTGATGGAAATGGGAGTATATTTGTCTCCGGAGCATTTGTTGGATCCGATTTGTGGGATAACAATGCGCCCCGACAGAAAGATAAAGATTTTACGATGAACGTGCTTAAATACAAATGGCGTACTGGTCAGGCTGCTACATGTGGTAAGGTTAAGAGTGTTGCTTCTCCTTTCTCTGTGTTTTCCGGTAAATGTGAATATTATAATGAACTTAATTCTGAGTGCTACGCAGTAGAATCTCCGGATGGCATTGAACCATCTGTAAATGATTCTTATACCGTGTTCAGGTATTCAGAAAATAATCTGAGTGCTGGTGTGGCTTATCGTGGTAAATATAAAACCTGTATTCTTGGTTTTCCTTTTGAAACAGTAAAAAAAGAGTGCGACAGGGATCTGCTTATGGAGTCCATTTTATCTTTCTTTACTAAAGAATAACAGCCGTTATGGTCTCATTTAAAGAGGATATCCTTTTTCTGTTTTTATATTTATGAGTTTAAATAATTTATTACTATCTTTGAAAAATCATTTTTAATAAGTACAACGAACAAATGAAACTGATAGCGGAGAGTGGTTCTACACGAACAGAATGGGCATTGATTGATGGTGATTATGTGACAGAACACATATTTACTGAAGGGATAAATCCTTTTTTTCAGTCAAGACGAGAGATTAGTCGTAGCGTGCGCTTGGGGCTTCCCGAACATCTTTTTAAAAAAAGATTTGAGCAGGTGTTCTTTTATGGAGCAGGATGTACTTCTTCTGATCGGAAGAGCATCATAGGTGCTTCCTTGGTTGCTCAGTTCAAGTCGCCTATCGAAGTTGAGAGTGATTTGCTGGCAGCAGCGCGTGGGTTATTAAAAAATGATGCTGGAATTGCCTGCATTCTAGGTACTGGCTCTAATTCCTGTTTTTATGATGGGAAGAATATTGTTCGTAATGTCAGGTCTCTAGGTTATGTATTGGGTGATGAAGGGAGTGGTGCTGTGCTGGGTAAGCTTTTCCTGGCAGATTGTTTGAAAGAACTGGCACCGGCAGCTCTTATCGAAAGATTTTATGACAAGTTCCGGATCTCAGCTGATGATGCACTCGAATCTGTATATGGTCGTCCATTTCCAAACCGCTTTTTATCCACGTTTTCTTATTTTCTTATTGAGCATTTGGATAATGAATATGTGTATAATCTTGTTTATCAGAATTTGAGAAACTTTTTTGTTCGTAATGTTTGTCAATATGATTATCAAAACTATCCTATTCGTTTTGTTGGTTCGGTTGCATATAACTATTCTTCTGTATTACATGAAGTCGCAAAAGAGTTCGGTATAAAGGTAGATAATGTTGTAGAGTCTCCCATGACTGGCTTAATAGAATATCACACTCAAAATATTTCTCCAATCTCACGTTTTTAAATTATAATAATTCCATTTATATGGGATTATAGTCTAAAATGTTATTATTTGCAAATAAATGATTCTAATTCGAAAATAAAAGAGTCTGATTTCAGCATTTAAAACATTTATTTTATATTTGTTCCCATAAGGACCTAAATAAATATCAATATGAAAAGGATCTTTCTATTACTCCTTTTATGTCTTATTCTGAGTTCATTACGAGGTGAAGATTTCCGTTTTGCATTGTTGACCGATTTGCATGTAAGTTCAGACTCTCTTGCTTATAATGATTTGAAAAGATCAGTTGAACAGATTAATAAAACCAAGAATATTGATTTTGTTATTGTATCTGGCGATGTAACTGAACAAGGTGACCGTGCATCATTGGAAAAAGTAAAATTTTTACTGGACCAACTGAATGTGAGGTATTATATAACGTCTGGTAACCATGAAACTAAATGGAGTGAATCAGGTGCAACTGATTTTGGTCATATATTTGGATCTGATCGTTTCAAATTTGAATATAAAGGATTCCTTTTTCTCGGATTTAACTCAGGGCCTGTTATCCGAATGGCAGACGGGCATGTGTCTCCTCAGGATATTTCCTGGATGAAGAAGGAACTGGAAGTAGTTGGAAAAAACAAACCTGTTATTTTAATAACTCATTATCCTTTGCAAGAAGGAGACGTAGATAATTGGTATGATGTAACAGATGCAATACGTCCTTATAATATTCGGGCTGTTTTGGGAGGACATTATCATCGGAATCTATTGTTTAGTTATGATGGTATTCCGGCTGTAATAAACCGTTCCAACTTACGCGGAAAAGAAAAAGTAGGCGGTTACTCTCTTTTTGAAATAAATCACGATTCTATTTTGGCTTATGAACATAAAATTGGTGGTGAACCCTGTAAGTGGGCTGGATATTCATTAACCAAGAGCTATTATTCTATAGATAATTCTGGCTATAAGCGTCCAGATTACTCTGTGAATAATGAATACAGACAAGTAAAAGAATATTGGACCGTAAAGACTGACGCAGGTATTTATTCCTCTCCTGTTGTATATCATGGCAATGTATATGTTGGCGACGACTTAGGCTTTTTAAACTGTTATGTATTAAAGAATGGGAAGAAAAAGTGGAGTTTTAAGTCTGATAATCGCATTGTGGGGACACCTGCTGCTGCTAATGGGGTGATAGTCTTTGGCTCTGCCGATAAAAATATTTATGGAGTGGATGCCAAAGCCGGGAAATTGATTTGGAAGTGTCTGGCAAATGAAGCTGTGCTAGGAGCAGTGACTATTTCAAATGGAATAGCTTATATTGGAGCTAGTGATCATATTTTTCGTGCGTTAGATGTAAAGACTGGAAAGCTTTGTTGGGAATATACAGATGTGAGAGGGTATGTTGAGACCCAACCACTTATTTATGAGGATAAAGTGATTTTTGGTGCATGGGATAATAATCTTTATGCTTTGAATAAAACAACAGGTAAGGAGCTTTGGAAATGGAATGGCAATCTGACACGAATGCATTTTTCTCCAGCTGCTGTATGGCCTGTGGCAACCAATGGTAAAGTATTTATTACTGATCCGCAAAGGGCAATGACTGCCATTGATGCTGAAAATGGTCAGACTGTGTGGCGAACATTTCAGTCGGCAGTTAGAGAAACCATAGGGCTCTCAGCAGATAAGATGCGATTATATAGCAAGACTATGCAAGACAGCGTTGTCTGCTTTTCAACTCAGGGAAATGCTCCAAAACAGATATGGGCAACTAATGTAGGGTTTGGATATGAACATGCTCCATCAATGCTGGTTGAAAAAGACGGAGTGGTATTTGGTAGTACAAAAAGTGGATTGGCTTTTGCTTTAGATGCTTTGTCTGGTAAACTCTTATGGAAACATAAGATTGGGAATTCACTGATTAGCACAGTTGTTCCATTGAATGCCACAGAATGTGTGTTTACAAGTACAGGCGGTGAGGTTGGGATTCTAAGAGTTCAAAAATCTAATAAAAAGAATAATAGGTGATTAAAAAATAATACGAAATCAATATGAAAACTTCAATTAATTGTTTTATCCCATTTATGGGTGCTGCACAAGCAGAACAAACTATAAAGAACTTAAAAACAAGTGAATTAGTAAATAAGATCTATTTACTTGTAACAGATGATATTCAAGAGCAAATAGAAGGATGTGAGAAACTTCTGGTTTCATCATTGAACTCTACCTCTGCAATCCGTGAAATAGCGAAACATTCTGACGTAGACTATAGCTTGATTTATACTAAATATACAACATTGGAGCTTGGTATGTTTGCTTTGGAGCGCATGTTACATATTGCAGAAGATTCTGATGCCGGAATGGTTTACGCAGATCATCACCAGGTAATTGGGGAATTAAGAAACCTTTGTCCCGTAATTGATTACCAGTTTGGAAGCTTGCGTGATGATTTTAATTTTGGTTCAGTATTACTTTATAAAGCTGAAGTTCTTAAAGCTGCTACAGATGAAATGGCAACAGAGTATTCGTTTGCTGGCTTGTATGATTTACGTTTGAAAGTATCTCAAAAAGCTCCTTTGGTTCATATCAATGAATATCTTTATTCTGAAGTGGAACACGATACACGCAAAAGTGGTGAAAAGATCTTTGATTATGTAGATCCTAAAAACAGAGGCGTTCAGATTGAGATGGAAGCTGCTTGCACGGCTCATTTAAAAGAAATAGGAGGGTATCTCACTCCTGACTTTAAAAAGATAGAGTTTAATGCCGATGATTTTGAGTTCGAAGCATCTGTGCTTATACCAGTGAGAAACCGTATTCGCACTATTAAAGATGCCGTGAGTTCGGTATTGAAACAAAAAACGAATTTTAAGTTTAATCTGATCGTGGTTGATAACCATTCCACTGATGGTACAACTGAAGCTATCAAGGACTTTGCTTCGGACACACGGTTGGTTCATTTAATTCCTGAGAGACAGGATTTAGGTATTGGTGGTTGCTGGAACCTTGGTGTACATAATCCGAAGTGTGGTAAATTCGTTATTCAGCTAGACAGTGATGATGTTTATAGCGACGAAAACACTTTGCAGAAAATGGTTGATGCATTTTATGAACAAAATTGCGCAATGGTAGTCGGAACTTATATGATGACTGATTTTAACATGAATATGATTGCTCCGGGTATTATTGATCATAAGGAATGGACTCCTGAAAATGGTCGAAATAATGCGCTTCGTATTAATGGACTAGGTGCTCCGCGTGCTTTCTATACTCCAGTGTTGAGAGAGATAAAGGTTCCTAATACAAGCTACGGTGAAGATTATGCATTGGGACTAAATATTTCACGTGAATATCAGATTGGTCGGGTATACGATGTAGTTTATATGTGCCGTCGTTGGGATGATAATTCTGATGCTTCATTGGATGTGGTTAAAATGAATGGTCATAATACCTACAAGGATAGAATCCGTACATGGGAACTTCAGGCCAGAATTGCTTTAAATAAGAAAAAATGAATAGAATAATCACATCTGCACAAGTACAAAACCTGCTTCAGGAACAAATGAATGCATGGGAACTTGCAAGGAATAATTATGAGGCATTGAGTCAGGTGAGGGTAAAAGAGCTTAATTTTAATAAGTTTAAGATAAAAGTTCAGTTTAATCCGGCACGCATTGTTTCTTCTTCTGCAAAGGTTGATTCAAAGTCAATACAGGAACGTAAATGTTTCCTTTGTGAACAAAATCGTCCTGTCGAACAGAAAGGAATTCCTTTCGGGGATAATTATGTGGTGCTAGTTAATCCGTTCCCGATTTTCCCAAAGCATCTGACTATTCCTGCCTGCGAACATGTAGACCAGTTGATTTTCAATAGATTTGGGGATATGCTTGATCTGGCATATAATCTGGACGAGTTTACAATATTCTATAATGGTCCGAAATGTGGGGCTTCTGCTCCTGATCATGTTCATTTTCAGGCTGGCAGCAAAGATTTTCTCCCCATTGAAAAAGAATGGAAAATGTTTGCTGACTCTGAAGTTCTTGAATATCAATCGGCAAAGCTATTTCTCCTCGATAGTTATTTGAGGGGGACTTTAGTTATAGAGTCAGAATCTAAAGATAGCGCTGTTAAACTATTTGAGAAAATATATGCTTCCCTTGAAGTAAAACCGGGTGAGAGCGAACCAATGATGAATATTCTGGTCTGGTTCGATTCAGATAAGTGGGTTATCTGCATCTTTCCACGAACCTTGCACCGTCCTTCCTGCTACACCGCTCAGGGTGATGATAATATATTGATTAGTCCGGCATCAGTAGATATGGGAGGGGTGTTTATCACTCCGTTAGAAAAAGATTTTGAGAAAATATCACCACAGAATATATGTGATATATTGCAAGAAGTAAGTATGGATGAGGTAATGTTGCAAGAAATTGTAGAGCACTTAAAAACAATATTATGAAAGAACCGAGAGTAGATGTGGGGATTATGTTTGAACCACAAATTGATTTTATATTGCAGGGAAATTATCTTTGGAAAGGTACCCAACTCAATGGTTGCCAAACAGCGAAGTATTCAGAAGGAAAGATACTATGGAATGGTTCCGTTTACGAAGAATTACTATTTGAACCGACTGATAGTGCAAGTGACTCTTTTGAATTACTGGATGTTACCATTGGCATTAATTTTCATTGGGAACGGAAGGAAAATCAGCGTTTCCGTGGTGCATTGAAACTAATTGTTGAGGATGATAAGCTTACAGCTGTGAACGTAATTTCTGTGGAAGATTATCTGATTAGTGTAATTTCTTCAGAAATGAGTGCCACTGCTTCTGCTGAGCTATTAAAAGCGCATGCAGTAATCTCAAGAAGTTGGTTGCTTGCTCAGATTCAGAAGAATAAAGAAATTGCTGAAACAAAATCAGAATATACGGCATTTACTAAGACAGAGGAAGAGTGCATCAAATGGTATGACCGGGAAGATCATGTGAGCTTTGATGTATGTGCAGATGATCATTGCCAACGCTACCAAGGTATTACACGTGCTTCTACAAAAAATGTGGAACTGGCAGTGAAAGCTACAGCAGGACAAGTGTTGATGTCGGGAACAAAGATTTGTGACGCCCGTTTCTCAAAGTGCTGTGGTGGTGCAGTGGAAGAATTTCAATATTGTTGGGAAGATGTGAAACACCCTTATCTGGTAAAGTTACGTGATGATAAAAGTGGTGATCCGCTACCTGATCTTACAAATGAAACAGATGCAGTAAAATGGATATATGCTTCTCCGGATGCATTCTGTAATACCGCAGATAAAAAGATCCTTTCTCAGGTTTTGAATAACTATGATCAGGAGACAACGAACTTTTATCGTTGGAAGGTTTCTTATACTCAGAAAGAGCTTTCTGAACTCATATTGAAACGATCAGGGATTGATTATGGAGATATTCTGGACCTTATACCTGTAGAACGAGGTACTTCTGGCCGATTAGTAAAGTTGAAGATTGTGGGAAATAAGCGCACACTTACTATTGGTAAGGAATTGGAGATCAGAAGAACACTGTCAACTTCTCATCTGTATAGCTCAGCTTTTGTTGTTGAGAAAGAGAATATAAAAAATAATATCCCTGAAAGATTTAACCTGATTGGTTCAGGTTGGGGACACGGAGTTGGTTTGTGCCAGATTGGTGCTGCAGTAATGGGTGAGCAAGGATTTACTTACGATCGTATTTTATTGCACTATTATGTAGGAGCATCAATTAATAAATTATATTAATGCATTATTATGAAGAATAGTAGAAGATCTCCTTGGGCATGGATCCCGACATTATATTTTGCGGAAGGCTTACCCTATGTAGCTGTTATGACTATTTCGGTTATCATGTACAAGCGTTTAGGCATTTCCAATACAGATATTGCTTTATATACAAGCTGGTTATATTTGCCATGGGTTATCAAACCCTTCTGGAGCCCTTTTGTTGATCTACTCAAAACAAAACGTTGGTGGATTGTTACCATGCAGCTCTTAGTAGGTGCAGGGTTGGCAGGAATTGCTTTTACTATACCAATGCCCAACTTCTTCCAGATTACATTGGCAATTTTTTGGTTAGTTGCATTTAGTTCGGCAACCCATGACATTGCTGCCGATGGCTTTTATATGTTAGCACTTGATGTACCTGAGCAAGCATTGTATGTTGGTATTCGTAGCACTTTCTACCGTATTGCTACCATCTTCGGACAAGGAGTTCTTATTGTGCTGGCCGGCGGATTGGAAACCTGGACTGGTAAGGTACCTTTTGCATGGTCTATCACGTTTTTTATTCTCAGTGGTTTATTTATTGGATTTAGCCTGTATCATAAATTTATTCTCCCTGTTCCTGTAACTGATAAATCGACCGTCAGCAACATGACAGCTGGGAATATCTTTAAAGAGTTTCTTGCAACCTTTGCCTCTTTCTTCAAAAAAAAACAAGCAGGAGTTGCTATCCTTTTTATGCTACTCTATCGTTTGCCGGAAGCACAATTAGTAAAACTGATAAATCCTTTTCTTCTTGATCCTCTTGAAAAAGGAGGATTGGGCCTTTCTACTGCAGAAGTAGGAATCGTATATGGGACAGTAGGCATTTTGGGCCTTACAATTGGTGGTATCATTGGTGGTATATGTGCATCTAAAGGTGGCCTCCAGCGTTGGATGTGGCCCATGGCGTGGAGCATTTCTCTTACTTGCCTTACTTTTGTTTATTTGGGATATTTTCAGCCACAAAGCTTGATCATTATTAATATCTGTGTGTTCATAGAACAGTTTGGTTACGGATTTGGTTTTACAGCCTATATGCTTTTTCTTATCTATTATTCTGATGGAGAGCATAAAACAGCACATTATGCAATCTGTACCGCATTTATGGCATTAGGAATGATGCTTCCAGGTATGGCTGCCGGATGGTTGCAGGATCATATTGGATATGAAAACTTCTTTGTTTGGGTAATGATTTGTTGTGCAGCAACCATAGCAGTTTGCGCATTTGTGAAGATTGATCCGGAATACGGAAAGAAAAAAGAGGTGGAATCAGAGTAAAAAATCTTAAATATAGTAGTATGAAAATAAAATATCTATTTACTTTGTGCTTAGCCGGGTTGTTTACCTGTAGTGCATCAGCCCAGAAAATAAGAATTAAAACCGGTATTGAAGTTTTGAAAGAACAGAATTTTAAAATATTGGAAGGCAAACGTGTGGGGTTAATAACTAATCCTACCGGAGTAGATAATGACTTGAAATCTACTATTGATATTCTTCACGAAGCAAAGAATGTGAATTTAGTGGCTCTTTTTGGCCCTGAGCATGGAGTGCGTGGAGATGTGCATGCGGGAGATCATGTTGAAAACTCAAATGATGCTTCAACAGGCTTGCCTGTATTCTCTTTGTATGGAAAAACCCGCAAGGCAACTCCCGAGATGTTGAAAGGAATTGATGTGCTGGTGTATGACATACAGGATATCGGTTGTCGTTCATTTACATATATCAGCACCATGGGACTTGCCATGGAGGCCGCTGCCGAGAATAATATTGAATTTGTAGTGCTTGATCGCCCGAATCCGGTGAATGGATTGAAAATAGAAGGTAATCTGGTGGAAGATGGTTTTCAGTCTTTTGTGAGCCAGTTCAAAATTCCTTATGTGTATGGGCTCACATGCGGCGAACTGGCATTGATGCTAAATGGAGAGAATATGCTTAAAAAGCAATGCAAACTACATGTAATAAAGATGAAAGGATGGAAACGCAAGATGGACTACACCCAGACTGGTTTGCAGTGGATTCCTGCATCGCCTCATATTCCTCATGCTCATTCAGCGGAATTTTATCCTGTATCAGGAATAGTTGGTGAGTTAGGATATTTATCTATTGGGGTAGGATATACTATTCCTTTCCAGATGTTTGCTGCCGAATGGATCAAGGCCGATGAATTTGCTGCCCGGATGAATAATCTTAATTTGCCAGGAATAAAGTTCAGACCAATTCATCTTAATCCTTTTTATGCAGTAGGCCAAGGTAAGAATCTTCAGGGAGTGCAAGTGCACATCACAGATTATAAGAAAGCAGCTCTTTCAGAGATACAATTTTATATTATGCAGGAATTAGCTGCGCTCTATCCTGATAAGGCCGTATTTAATAATGCTGATAATAAAAGATTTAATATGTTCGACAAGGTTAGCGGAAGTGATCAGATTCGTCTGCGTTTTGCTAAGAACAATAAGTTTGAAGACATAAAAGAGTATTGGTATAAAGATGTGGCAAGCTTTAAGCAGTTGTCAAAGAGATATTACTTATATAAATAAAATGGTTTTATAGCCAACTAACAAATCAAGAGTATGAGTAAAGATTATGATTCTTTTCTAAAAGAAATTTCAGCATTCGTGCCGAAGGATAGAATCTATACAGATGAACTTCGGTTATTAGCCTGGGGAACCGATGCGGGTTTTTATCGCCTCATTCCTCAAGTGGTCGTTCGCTCTGTCGACGAACAGGAAATATCCCGTCTCTTAGTATTGGCTGATAAGCTTAACCTGCCTGTTACTTTCAGAGCTGCCGGCACAAGCCTATCCGGCCAAAGTATCAGTGACTCAATCTTGATTGTTGCCGGCAAGAATTGGGAAAAATATTCCATTTCACCGGATTATGGAAAGATTACTCTTCAGCCAGGTTTAATTGGCGAAAGGGTAAATCAGATACTTAAACCATTTGGCCGTAAGTTCGCTCCAGACCCTGCTTCTGTTAAGTCGGCCATGGTGGGAGGTATTGTAATGAACAATGCCTCGGGAATGAACTGTGGTACTCATGCAAACAGTGATAAGATGTTGCTTTCTGTTCGGATTGTTTTAGCCGACGGAACAGTACTTGATACTGGAAGCGAAGCCAGTAAGGCGGAGTTTGCAGAAAAGAAACCAGACTTTATAAAAGCAATAGAAACATTGCGTGATGAGATATGTAGCGACGAAAAGCTTGCTAAACGGATTCGTTATAAGTATTCCATCAAGAATGTTACCGGATTAAATATTCTGCCTTTCATAGAGCATGATGATCCGTTTGAGATTATCACACACCTGATGGTGGGTTCGGAAGGAACATTGGCCTTCCTGTCGGAAGCTACGATGAAAACGGAATATGATTATCCTTTTCGTGCCAGTGCTATGCTCTATTTTAAAGATATAAAAGAGGCCTGTCGTGCAGTGGTTGCAATGAAGAAAGGACCAGTAGTTGGAGCAGAGTTACTTGACTCAAAGTCTTTGAACTCAGTAAATGACTCTACTGGCGAAGGACTTACTGCCGTACTTACTGAAACAAAAGCTAGTTCCAAACAGAAATTAGATGATCAGATAAAAGAGATTGAGGCTATTCTTCAACCTTTTGAGACTTATACTCCCGTTCATTTTACAGATCAGGAAAGTGAATATTCTAAATATTGGAACATTCGTTCCGGTATATTCCCTTCCGTGGGTGGAATGCGCGAACCGGGAACAACGACCTTAATTGAAGACGTTGCATTCCATATAGAAAATCTGCCTGAAGCAACGGCAGAGCTTCAATCTCTGTTGGTTAAACATGGTTATCCTGATGCTTGTATTTATGGTCATGCGTTGGAAGGCAATTACCACTTTATCATTAATCAGGCATTTGATGCTCCTGAAAAGGTGAAGAAGTACGAACAATTGATGAATGAGGTGAAAACCTTAGTCGTTGATAAATATGATGGTTCGTTAAAGGCGGAACATGGTACGGGAAGAAACATGGCACCATTTGTTAAATATGAATGGGGAGAAGCTGCTTTTGAAGTAATGAAAGTCGTGAAGACTTTGTTTGATCCAAAGAACTTGCTTAATCCCGGAGTTATCTTTAATGATGATCCCGAATGCCATATTAAAAACTTTAAGCCTCTTCCACTTACCAATGCTCATGTTGATAAATGCATTGAATGTGGATTCTGTGAGGTTAATTGTCTGACTTGCGGATTTACCCTTTCTTCCAGACAGCGTATTGTTATTCGAAGAGAGATTTCCAGACTGAGAAAATCCGGTGAAGATAATGAACGTTTAGCCAAACTGGAAAAACAATATAAATACTTAGGTAATGCAACTTGTGCGGGAGACGGATTGTGCTCCATGTCTTGCCCGATGGAAATCAACGTAGGTGATCTTACGCATGATATCCGTCAGGAAGAGTTGCCGGTAGGTAGTTTTGGATATAAGATAGGTGACTTTGCAGCCAATCATTTCTCGGGTATGAAGAGCGTACTTCGTCCGGTTTTGAGTCTTGCCAATGCTACCCATGCTTTATTGGGCTCCAAAACAATGTCTTCTTTAACTAAAGGCATAAGATACATATCAATGGATAATTTTCCATTGTGGACATCGGCAATGCCAAAAGCTTATTATCCGCATAATATTCCTCAGAAAAGTGAACCGTTAAAGGTCGTTTATTTTCCCAGTTGCCTGAATCAAATGATGGGCACGGCAAAAGATACACCTGATTCCACCCCATTAGTAGATAAAACCGTTCAGCTATTGCAAAAAGCCGGTTATGAAGTTATCTTCCCTAAAGAGATGGATAAGCTTTGTTGCGGTACCATTTGGGAAAGCAAAGGGATGATGGATATTGCCGATCGTAAATCGGCCGAACTTGAAGAGGCTTTGTTTGCTGCAAGTGAACAAGGTACTTATCCTGTTCTTTGTGATCAGAGTCCCTGCCTGCACCGCATGCGGCATGTAATGACTAAAGTCAAGCTTTACGAACCGGTAGAGTTTATATACACCTTTTTGAAAGACAAGTTAGACTTTACGCCTATTGATAAACCTGTTTCAATTCATATAACCTGTTCTACTCAGAAAATGGGCTTGCGAGATCAGATGATTGCTTTAGCCGGACTTTGTTCAACGAAAGTAATTGTTCCCGAAGAGGTGGGATGTTGCGGGTTTGCAGGTGATAAAGGGTTTACCCATCCTGAAGTAAACACCTATGCGCTCCGTAAGTTAAAGCCTCAATTGGAAAAAGCGGGAGTAGAAGTGGGATATTCCAATAGCAGAACATGTGAAGTGGGACTAACCACAAACGCTGGAATTCCGTATATTTCAATTGTGTATTTGGTTGATCAATGCACAAAACCAAAAATAAAATGAATACGATGAAAACAAATGTTAGTCAACGGTTACTGGCTTTGGATGTGCTTAGAGGCATAACCATTGCAGGAATGATTTTGGTGAATAATCCCGGATCATGGGGTTCAATATATGCTCCACTTGAACATGCTCCCTGGATTGGACTCACGCCAACCGATCTTGTATTTCCGTTTTTTATGTTTATCATGGGCATATCAACCTATATATCTCTCAGAAAATATAATTTCGAATTCAGTCATTCGGCTGCGTTGAAAATATTAAAACGGACATTGGTTATCTTCCTTATTGGTGTAGCCATTACCTGGTTATCCTTATCTTTCCGAACCTTCTATTCATTGGCAAAAGAAGATTTGGACTATGGAACACGTTTTCTACGGTCTGTCACTAATTTTAGTCATCTTCGTATACTTGGTGTTATGCAGAGACTTGCATTATGTTACGGGGCAACTTCTCTTATTGCAATTCTGGTTAAGCATAAATATATTCCGGTCATTGTTCTCTCCACACTTTTGGGCTATTTCCTATTGTTGCTCTTCGGCAATGGCTTTGAGCAGAGCGAACATAATATTATATCTATTATTGATAAATCTATTCTTGGGGTGAACCACATGTATAAAGATGCCGGACTGGCTATTGACCCGGAAGGATTGCTTAGTACCATTCCGTCTATCTGCCATGTGCTTATAGGTTTTTGGTGTGGCGAACTGTTGATGAGCGTAAAAGATAATGGCGAACGAATTCAACGACTGTTTTTGGTAGGCACTGTACTTACTTTTTCGGGATTGTTGCTGAGTTACGGATGTCCTATCAGTAAAAAACTATGGTCGCCTACATTTGTATTGACCACTTGCGGACTGGCATCCAGCTTCCTTGCATTGCTCATCTGGATTATTGATATTAAGGGATATAAAATCTGGTGCAAGTTCTTTGAATCCTTTGGGGTAAATCCGCTATTTATTTATGTTACAGGAGCCGTTCTTACGGTGTTGACCGGCGGTTTCTTTTTTCCTTATGGCGGAAAGTTGATGAGTATAAAACTATACATTTATAAATACCTTTTGCAACCGGTAATGGAAAACATTCAGGCTTCACTTGTGTTTGCTCTTCTATTTGTAGGAGTTAACTGGTTGATAGGGTATGTATTATATAAAAAGAAAATATATATTAAGATATGATTTTAATTGCAGATAGTGGCTCAACTAAGACTGATTGGTGTTTAGTAGAGGATGGGCAGGTAGTCCAGCGAATTCTCACGAAAGGAACAAATCCTTTTTTCCAGACAGAGGAAGAGATTAGCAAAGAAATTGAGGAGGCTTTATTGCCTGGAATAAAAGGTTATAAAATAGATTCTGTTTTCTTCTACGGTGCAGGATGTTGTTTCCCTGAGAAGATAGAGATTGTGCACTCTGCTATTGAAAAGCACATTAAGGCTACAATTGAAGTAGGGAGTGATCTTCTTGCTGCAGCCCGTGCTTTGTGTGGCAAAAAGTCAGGCATAGCCTGTATTCTGGGTACTGGTTCCAACTCCTGCTTCTATGATGGGAAAGAGATAACAGAGAATGTCTCTCCTCTGGGATATGTGTTGGGTGATGAAGGTAGTGGGGCGGTATTGGGTAGACTGCTGGTTGGCGATTGCTTAAAGAATCAGTTATCGCCAGAATTAAAGGAAAAGTTTCTGAATCAGTTTCAGCTTACTCCGGCTATTATTCTGGAGAACGTGTATAAGAAGCCATTCCCTAATAGATTCCTTGCGCATTTAGCTCCGTTCCTTTCACAGAATATTGATAATCCGCAGATTCATCATCTGGTATTAGATAGCTTTAAGTCTTTTTTTACCAAGAATGTGATGCAATACGATTATCAGAATAATAAGGTTCATTTCATAGGATCAGTTGCTCATTATTACAAAGAAGTTCTGCTCGAAGCAGCAGCAGAACTTCATATCCAGTTGGGAACAATCATTAAGAGCCCCATGGACGGACTTGTTGCTTATCATTCAAACTAACTATAACTAAAAAGAATATTATGGCATTTATTAAAATAACTGAGCAGTCTTCCCTGCATAACGATCTGGAAAAGAAATCTGTCAGAGAGCTATTGGAGGGCATTAATGAAGAGGACCGGAAAGTGGCTATTGCTGTTCAGAATGCTATTCCGCAAATAGAGAAATTGGTATCACAGATAGTGCCCCGCATGAAGCAGGGCGGACGAATCTTTTATATGGGAGCCGGCACAAGTGGTCGTCTGGGAGTATTGGACGCTTCCGAGATTCCGCCTACATTTGGTATGCCTCCCACTTTAGTAATTGGTTTGATAGCCGGTGGTGAGAGAGCTTTGCGTAATCCGGTGGAGAATGCAGAAGATAATATGGAACGTGGATGGGAAGAACTGGTGGAACATCAGATTAATGAAAAGGATACAGTGATAGGTATTGCTGCTTCGGGAACTACACCTTATGTGATTGGTGCTTTACGCAATGCCCGCCAACATGGCATTCTTACCGGTTCCATCTCTAGTAATCCTGATTCTCCATTATCTGCTGAGGCTGAAGTGCCTATTGAAATGATTGTGGGTCCGGAGTTTGTAACCGGTAGTTCACGAATGAAGTCGGGTACCGGACAAAAGATGATTCTGAACATGATCACCACTTCGGTTATGATTCAGTTGGGACGTGTAAAAGGAAACAAGATGGTTAATATGCAGCTATCAAATAAGAAACTGGTTGACCGCGGTGCACGTATGGTTTCTGAAGAATTGGGCATGGAGTACGAACAGGCTAAGCGCTTGTTGCTGATGCATGGTTCAGTAAAGAAAGCGGTTGACGCTTATAGAGAACAGCAAAAATAAATAATTTCTATGAAAAAGACGTGTTTCATTTTAATCATCTGTTTGCTCTTCGGAGCAAACAGTTTTTCACAGCAAGGCAAATACGGTACGTATTACGATCAACGCGCTACCTTGTTTGAGAATCTGCCCATAACCCCATCGGATATTGTCTTTTTGGGGAATAGTCTGACGGATGGCTGTGAGTGGGCTGAGCTTTTTGAGAATCCTCATATAAAGAATCGTGGTATCAGTGGTGACGTTGTATTGGGAATCTATGACCGCATTGATCCTATTCTGAAAGGTAAACCTGCCAAGATATTCCTTTTGACTGGCATCAATGATGTGTCTCATGACCTGACAGCCGATAGTGTTTTGGTGATGTATAAGCAATTGGTGAGCAAGATTAAATTGGGTTCTCCAAAAACGAAACTTTATATCCAGAGTCTGCTTCCGGTAAATGATGAATTTACCCGTTTCCCTAAGGTGCATAACAAAACTCAGATAATACTTGATATAAACAAAGGCCTGAAGCTACTGGCTAAAGAGAAAGGATATATCTATGTAGATGTTTATTCTCACTTGACTGCTCCGGGAACTCAGAGCCTGGATAAGAAATATACAAATGATGGTCTTCACCTTTTGGGCCCAGGATATCTGGTTTGGAAAGGACTATTGAAGCCTTATGTAAAATAAATTGCGTTAATTATAACTATTAAGCGTTTTCTTGAAAGGGGAAGCTTCCATGTGAATGGAGGCTTTTCTGTTTTTTAGTGGCGGACTCTTTTCTATTCTTTCCTTAGTGGTTTTTATATCCTTGTACAAAAGAATGCAATCTTCTGTACAAAAGAATGATTTGTTTTGTACAGAACAATTCATTCTTTTGTACAAGATGTTTTTGATCCTTGGTTATACAATCTGAAAAGAATACGCCTCTTTTTCTCTTCTTAACGGGTAATCTCCCCGTAGTTGCTCAAATAGTTCAGGATTTGCTTTCAAGGCATCGCTGTCACGCTTCGGATTATATATCTGCAAATAGGCTTCTGCTTCCGTTGGGGCTTGAATAACTGGGCTCTCCGGCTTGGGAGGTTGCACATCAAAAGCAGGATCAACACCAAAGAACTTGCATAAGGATTCCAGCGACATGCGGGTGGCATTCGCTTTCCCGTCGGCAGAATATCCGGCTATGTGAGGAGTTCCAAGAAAGACCTTGCCTAACAATTCAAGATTGATTGCAGGTTCCTTTTCCCATACATCAATAATTGCTTCACTAATCAGTTTATTATCTAAAGCCGAAAGTAGGGCAGTGGTCTCTGTAACCTCACCGCGGGAAGTATTTATGATTATAGGTTTCTTTCCCAATGAGCTAAAGAAAGCATTATCTGCCAAATGGTAAGTCTTGTATTTACCTTCTCTGTTCAGCGGGGTATGGAATGTGATAACATCACACTCCCTTGCAATGGTCTCCAGATCAGTAAACATGGCATCGCCTTCCTTATCGGCACGGGGAAGATCGTTCATTAACACCTTCATGCCAAGAGATTGCGCCACACGGCAAACTTTGCTTCCCACGTTTCCCACTCCAACAACGCCAATGCATCTGCCTTTCAAGATAAAACCTTTTTCTTTTTGCAGAAGTAACAGTGCTGAGTGGATGTACTGCGCAACGGAACCGGAATTGCATCCCGGAGCATTGGTCCAGGTTATTCCCGCCTCTTTGCAGTAAGCAGTATCAATATGGTCATAACCAATAGTAGCAGTGGCAATGAACTTCACCTTGCTTCCTTCCAGCAATTCACGGTTGCAATGAGTGCGGGTGCGGATTATCAGGGCATCAGCATCACTAACTATTTCAGGGGTAAACTTCATCCCGGGAACATAAACCACTTCGTTGGGAGTTTCGCCCCCTAGTTTTTCTATTATTCCCTCAATATAAGGGATTTTATTATCAATAATTACTTTCATTTAGTCAGTCTTTTGAAAATATCTTCTAATGATTCATCCTTGGTTAGTTCACTCATCTGAGCATCTGCTACGATTGCGCCTTTGTTAATGATGATGGCATGCTCGCACAAATCAGTAACTTCCTGTAGTGAATGAGAAGAGAACAGAATTGTTTTCTCTTTGCCGAGCTCCTTAATTAGAGAATGAATCTCGTTTAGTTGGTTTGGATCGAGTCCGGAAGACGGCTCGTCAAGTATCAATACCTCAGGATTATGCAGAAGAGCCTGCGCCAGTCCTACCCGCTGACGGAATCCCTTTGACAGTGTTCCGATAGTCTTGCCACGAACTTCCTGAAGTTTCACCCGCTCAATCATCTCATCTACCAGTCCATGCAGGTTAGCCACTCTGTAAATCTGCCCCACATATTCCAGATATTCCCTTACATACATCTCCGGATAAAGAGGATTGTTCTCCGGTAGGTAACCAATGCACCGTTTAGACCCGATAGGATCTTTTCTGATATCGTAGCCGCACACAGCAACATTGCCTGTAAAGTCAGTCAGCCATCCTGTTATTATTTTCATACATGTAGATTTCCCGGCACCATTCGGACCAAGAAAAGCGGCAATCTCTCCGGGGCGTACTTCAAAACTAACATTATGAAGTACTTCACTATTCCCGTAAAGTTTTGATATATTGGTTAATTTGATAGACATATTCAGTTTGCTTTTGTGATAGATTGCAGTACTACAAAAGTACTAAAAGTTGCTCATTTAGCTAATTAAATGTGCAAATAATTGTTTCTTCGGGAAAGAATGTATAGTTTTGCGCTCTACTTTAAAATACTGATTATGACATTTAGTAACCTTTGCAACGAAATTTTCTTTCAATCAACAGAGAATTATCATGTAACAGATAGTGTAGATGCTCCTATAAATAATCCTTATGAGCTCAAGACTATTGAGTATTATTTATATTTGAAGAATTGGATAGATGCTGTTCAATGGCATTTTGAAGATATCATTCGTGATCCTCAGATTGATCCTGTTGAAGCTCTTACATTAAAAAGACGTATTGATAAATCAAATCAGGATCGTACGGATTTGGTTGAGTTGATTGACAGTTATTTCTATGATCAGTATAAGGATGTAAAACCTTTGGATGGTGCATTGATTAATACTGAAAGTCCGGCTTGGGCGGTCGACCGTCTTTCTATTCTTGCATTGAAGATTTACCATATGAATCAGGAAGTGGAGCGTACAGATACTACTCCTGAACATCACGAACAATGTCAGAAGAAACTGGATACTCTTTTGGAACAGAAGAAAGATTTATCTACAGCCATTGATCAGCTGATTGATGATATTAAGGCTGGTAAAAAGTATATGAAGGTATATAAGCAGATGAAGATGTATAACGATCCTGCTCTTAACCCAGTACTTTACGCGAAGAAGTAATAATGGCTAAAATATTGATTATTCGTTTTTCCGCGATAGGAGATGTGGCAATGACTATCCCGGTAATTCATTCGCTTGCTCTTCAGCATCCTGAACATGAATTTACCGTATTGAGTCGTGCAATACTCCAACCGCTTTTCATAGGATTGCCTGGAAATGTTCATTTTATGGGAGCCGATTTACACGGTAAGCATAAAGGACTTCTGGGTTTACATAGATTATTTTACAATGAGCTGAAAGGGATGAACTTTGATTATGTGGCCGATCTTCATGATGTACTCCGTACAAAGATGATCCGTCTGCGTTTCAAGTTGATGGGTGTTCCTACAGCTTATATTCATAAAGGTCGGCTCGGAAAGAAAAAGCTGACCAACAGATATCATAAGGTTTTTGAGAATCAGAAATCCTCTTTCCGTCGTTATACAGATGTCTTTAAAGCTTTGGGTTTTCCTATTCAGCTAAACTTTACTTCAATTTTTGGAGAAGGAAGAGGAGATATTACCCAGATAAAAAATATAACAGGAGAAAAAGGAGAATTTAAATGGATTGGAATAGCTCCTTTTGCCAAGCATAAAGGAAAAGTGCTTTCTTTGGATAAGCAGGAAGCAGTAATTGCACATTTTGCGAAAGATCCTCGTGTAAAGATATTCCTTTTTGGTGGAGGAAAGAATGAAGAGGCTGTTTTATCTTCCTGGGTAAGTAAATATCCTACTGTAACATCATTGATAGGCAAACTAAATATGAATACAGAACTTATCCTGATGAGTTATCTGGATGCCATGGTCTCCATGGACTCGGCAAATATGCATTTGGCTTCTTTAGTCAATGCACCAGTTGTCTCTGTCTGGGGAGCAACTCACCCTTACTGCGGATTTATGGGTTGGAAACAATCTCCCATGAATGCTGTTCAGGTTGATCTTCCTTGCCGTCCATGTTCTGTTTTTGGTAATAAGTCATGCTATCGCAAAGATTACGCATGTCTGAACCTTATTACTCCTGATATGGTTATTAAGAAAATAGAGCGCATAATTTTTTAATTGTATGAAGTTAATCCTGAACCCGGCATTTGAATCGTTGCGTACTTTTGTGGAAACAATTCCTCAAATCTTTGAAAAGGAGGGATGCACCATATATAAGGACCGGAATGAAATAAAAGTTTTCAAGGCTGGAGAAACAGAGCTCAATGTTAAGAGATATAAGATTCCGATGTTGTTTAATCGCTTCATTTATACCTTTTTCAGACAATCAAAAGGAATTAGAGCGTTTAATTATCCTCAGCAAGTACTGGAAAAGGGATTCGAGACTCCTGAACCTATTGCATACATTGAAATAAAAAAGTGGGGGCTCATACATTACTCTTTTTTTATTAGTGTGCAATCTCCATATACTCATTCCTTTTATGAGTTTGGAGATGCAACGGCAGAGCAATATGAAGAGATAGTTAAAGCTTTCGCCCGCTATACAGCGAAACTTCATGATGCACAAATCTATCATAAAGATTATTCCCCCGGCAACATTCTCTTTGATAAGGTAGACGGAGAATATCATTTTTCTTTGGTCGATATAAACAGAATGTCTTTTGGAGAGGTCTCAAAGGAGAAAGGTTGCGCAAACTTTGCCCGCTTGTGGGGAAAGACAAACTTCTTTGAAATTTTGGCATCAGAATATGCAAAAACAAGAGGGTTTGATAATGAAGAATGTATCCACCTTGTTCTGGAAGCTCGCAGTAAATTCTGGAATAAGTTTAAACGTAAACATCCGGTGGACTTCGACTTGGATATTTAATATATTCAAGAGAAGAATTGCGGACATTATTTTCATAAAGACGTATCTAACACTAAACTACTCTGGAAATGGATATAGCATGTAATATAGACAATAATTATGTCCGGTTTTGTTCAATTATGCTTGTCTCTTTATTTGAAAATAACAGAGATGAATCTTTTGATATACATATTGTTACCCAGGATCTTTCTGACGAAGGGCTGCAAACGTTGAAAGATGTTGTTTGCAAACAGTATGGACAAAGAATCCACTTTTATTTTGTTGGTTCTGAACGATTGAGAAACTTCCCTATTGATGCTAATAGCCATATTAGCATATCAACATATTTGCGTCTCTTTCTAGGCAGCATTTTACCCGAATCACTTTCAAAAGTATTGTATTTGGATTGCGATATAATTGTTCGCTCTTCGATTGCCGATCTGTGGAATATCGATCTTACGGGTTATGCAATTGGATGTGTAGAGGATATGTGGAGTGATAGAGATGAGAATTACATTCGTTTAGAGTATTCTAAAGAATTCTTGTATTTTAATGCCGGAATGTTGCTCGTTAATCTTGACTTCTGGAGACAAAATCATCTGGAAGAAGAGTTTGTTAATTATGTAAAGTGCAATGCCGAGAAGTTATTGTTTAACGATCAGGATGTATTGAATGGGGTACTGCACGACAAGAAGTTATTTATCCCATTTAAATGGAATATGCAGGATGGCTTTTTCCGCCGAAAGAGAAGGATTAGAAAAGAAACCTGGGATGTTTTAGATAAAGAGTTGCGTAACCCTGCAATACTCCATTTTACAGGAGGCAAGAAACCATGGCATTATAAATGTATGCATCCATATAAATCAGAGTTTTATGTATACCAACGTTTAACTCAGTGGAAAGACTGTCGCCCTAAAACTGATTACTGTTTCTTGTTTTTGATGAATATTCAGAGATTAGCTATATCTTTGAGAATTAAAAGACGCAAGTTTAGGAAATTTTAAAAATAATGGAGGCAAAATACGATTACTTAATTGTGGGAACAGGACTTTTTGCTGCAGTTTTTGCTTATCATGCAAAGAGACAAGGAAAGAAATGCCTGATGATAGATAAACGTTCTCATACTGGGGGGAATATTTATTGTGAGAATGTAGATTCTATAAATGTTCACAAGTATGGCGCCCATATATTTCATACCAGTAATAAGGAAGTCTGGCAGTTTGTTAATTCATTTGTAGAATTTAATAGATTTACAAATTCACCTCTGGCAAATTATAAGAATGTATTATATAATTTGCCTTTTAACATGAATACCTTCAATAAACTTTGGGGGGTAAATACTCCGCAACAAGCAAAAGAAAAGCTGGATGAGCAAAGGAGGCGTTATGCTCATATTGAAGAACCTCAGAATCTTGAAGAGCAGGCACTAAAGCTTTGTGGCGAAGATATTTATTATGCTTTTATAAAAGAATATACAGAAAAGCAATGGGGACGATCAGCTGTTGACCTTCCTGCTTTTATAATAAAACGTATACCGTTTCGTTTTACATTCGATAATAATTACTTTAATGATGATTATCAGGGAATTCCGAAAGGGGGATACAATAAATTAATTGATGCCTTACTTGAAGGAATAGAGATAAAACTCAATACGAATTATTTTGAGAATAGGTCCGGTTTTGATAAGCAGGCAGAGAAAGTTCTCTTTACCGGACGTATTGATGAACTTTTTGATTATGAATATGGAGAACTGGAATATAGAGGCTTGTTCTTTGAACATGAACGCTTAGATATAGAGGACTTCCAGGGAAATGCAGTAGTTAATTATAATGAGCGAAATGTTCCGTATACCCGAGTCATAGAACATAAGCATTTTGAATTCGGGAAACAGCCTTTTACAATAATAACACGTGAGTACCCAAGTGAGTTTGCCAATGATAACGAACCATATTATCCGGTAAATGATAAAAAAAACAATCAGATATATTTGAAGTATAAAGAGAAAGCAAAATCAGACAGTAATCTTCTGCTTGGTGGCCGACTGGCTCAATATGCATATTTTGATATGGATGATACCGTTGAGGCCTCATTAAATCTGGTAAAAAAAGAATTAAGTAATATCTAAAGCGTAAAAAAATGAATAAATATTACCTCTCAAAGAATTATGCAGATCTATCAAGTGCCGGTAATAAAGCTAAAACTGACATTGAAGTAATATTTGCAAATAATAACTTTAAGAATGCCGGGCTGAAACAAACCGGGTATAGCAACAAAGTGTTGGGATTTGTAATTACTTTATTAGGGGTATTGAAGGCATGTCTGTTAATCTCAAAAGGAGACTTGCTGGTTTTACAGTATCCGCTGAAGAAATATTATTCATTTATTTGCAAGGTAGTGCACTTGCGTGGAGGGAAAATTACGACAGTTATTCATGACTTGGGCACTTTTCGCCGAGGTAAGCTTACGGCTTCTCAAGAGATTGCCCGCCTGAATAATTCTGATTATATAATTGCTCATAATAAGAGCATGGAAAGTTGGCTGAAAGAACATGGGAATACCTCAATTATTGGCTGTTTAGAGATTTTTGATTATCTTTCCGAAGAGTCTCCTAAAAAAGTAGCTGATATAGGTTTCCCCTTTAATATATTGTATGTGGGAGGATTGAGTTATAAGAAAAACTCTTTTCTATACAAATTAGAAGAATATGTTAAGACTTATAGATTTACCTTATACGGTTCAGGGTTTAATGAAAAGCTATTAGGTGAAAATAATAACTATACATATAAAGGATTTGTTCCATCTGATGAATTAATTGCTACTGCTGAAGGTCATTTTGGCCTGGTTTGGGATGGTGATTCTATATCCTGCTGCAGTGGAGCATTTGGTGAATATCTGCAATATAACAATCCTCATAAAACATCTCTTTATATCAGATGTCAGCTACCTATTATTATATGGAAGAAGGCGGCTTTGGCTGAATTTGTTGAAAGCAATAATATTGGAATTTGTATTGATTCTTTAGTGGATCTTAATCAGGTTCTTGCTTCAATAAGTACTGAGCAATATCACATAATGAAGATTAACGTGATAAGGTTAAGTGAGAAGCTGGCTAGTGGATATTTTATGACTAAGGCCTTGAAACAATCTGAATGTAGTTTATATTAAGCCTTTTTAGTATTATACGATGGTCCTCAATTGACCTGATTTTTTCTAAGCTGTTTTACATCTATATGGAATCAGTACTTTTGTACTATCAAAAGTATTGACTCTCTTATTTCGCCCAGTTTATTCACTCGCGATTGTTTTATTATAAACTTTAATTATCTGCTCGGCGATCATTTTATCATCAAATTTTTCCACATATTCTTTCCCTTTGATAACCATCTCTTTTGCCAGGTCTTTGTTGGTAAGTATACATTCAATTGCTTTGCACATTTCATGTTCATTGTGTGGGTCAACATATATTGAATCTGGTCCGCCAGACTCTTCTAAACACGATCCTTTTGCTGCAATTACAGGCAGACCGGAATGTATGGCCTCAATAATTGGAATGCCAAATCCTTCGAAGAAAGATGGATAGGTAAATATGCTAGCCATTTGATAGATAGCCGGAAGTTCATCAAATGGAATATTGCTAAGTAAACTCACTTGTTGCTCTAGCTGCAATTCCTGAATATGTTTTTTTATCAGGTCCGTATATGGTGTTTGTCTTCCCACTGCTACTAAATGTACCTTCTCTTTTAGCAATCCCAGAGCTTTTACTACTAATAATAGGTTTTTCCGGCTTTCAATGCTGCCTACGTAAAGTATATATTTTTCTGGCAGATTATACTTTTCCTTCACTTCCTTTTTTTTATCAGCAGGAACTGTTTGTTTAAAAGACTTGTCGCATCCTTGATAAATAACCTCTATCTTTTCTTCTGGAATATGAAAGTAAGAAATAATATCTCTTTTGGTCATCTCACTTATTGCTATAATTCTGTTGGATTTTTGACAGGCCTTTTTGAATTTGTATGCATAAATGTGTCTGTCAATCAATGGATAGAATTGCGGGTATCGTATGAAAATAAGATCATGGATAGTTACAATTGATTTTATACCTGTTTCTTTTAATCCAAATGGTATTTCATTACTTAAACCGTGAAAAAGAACAGGAGAGTTTTGTTTTAAGTCTCTTGCAATATTCCAGGATCGCCAGAAAGATTTGAAAAAGGATACAGAATATAAACCTTTTGGATAGAAATCTTTTATTTGTTGTTTTTCTGGAATTTGGGCACGCAATTTGCTTTTTCCCTTAGAAGGAAAATAAAGTTGATATTGATTATCAGGATAATAGTTTGATAGAATGTTAATGATGTATCGGCTGTAGTTTCCTAGGCCAGTAGCATTATGTGAGATTCGTTTTGCATCAAATGCAATTTTCATATTGTCAGATATTAATTGATGGATAAAAAGAGGGTGCAAGATACAACATAAATATTGTATTTCACAAATAATCTATTTGTCTGTTATTCATTTTAGATTATTTGGAATACTTTCTTCTTGGCAAAAGTCAAGAAAGTATAATTCATAACAAATCTTAAACCAAATAAGCATGCAGGGCAATGCCTTAAGCGAAAAAGTAATAATAAAGGTATTTCGTATTTCTTTTGGAAACAAATCAGTGCATGATATCTCGGTAATGAAAAAAGCAAAGATCAGAAGAGTCATGTTTAGTGTTTTGGTTTCTGAAGGAGTTTTGATATACCAGATGGCAACTCCTACTGTGGCGATAATGTAGGAACTAGATTCGCTTCCAGTACTGAATAGTACAACAAAGAGCAATACGGAGGCCAGTAACATCATTCGGAAACTTTGAGAGCGATATTGCTTTATTCTTAAATATGGCAGACAAAAAAGAATAATTCCAGGAATAATTAGCCATAAATCTGAATAGTTGCTTCCACTTACTTTCCTTACAAATCCTAATAGAGATATATTCTGGTAATAAGCAAAAAGATTATGATTGTTTTTACATATAAGCTCTACAAACCAGGAATGATATTGCTCAAATATATAGGATGGTGAAGTGAAAATCATGGGGAAAAGAAACATAAATACGCTCCAAAACAGGCAAGAGAGCAGGAGGCTTTTTTTGTTTTTGGAGAATGGCAGAAAGGCGAGCCCTACGATTCCATATATTTTGGTAAAAGTGCCTAGCATAATAAAAAAGGCAGCCCAAAAGTCTTTTTTCTGTTCTATAAGATAATAAGATAAAACAATGATAGCAGCTATTCCAATATTAAATTGTTGTGCAGTAACCGAAGTGCAAAGTTCATAGATACAGAATAAGAAAATGAATAAATGCTGATTCCTGTTCAGGGGTAATTTCCGAATGGCATAGAACAGTAAACAGGCATTAGCCGCCCCCCATAATGCCAAACCTATGAAATCTGGAAGAACGGAGAATGGAAAAATTACTGTACTAAAGAATACGCCATAATGATTAATATCAAAATATTCTTTAGGATAATGGGCATAGAGTGGTAGTTGATGAAAAGTGTGCCAAAAGACATTTTTAAAGATCCGATAATTATTATATCTATCTCTGAAATACCTCAAAAGAATGCATGTGATTGAGGCGATTGTCCATATTGCGAAAATAAGATGAAAATCTTTATGCAAAAGTTTGTTTAGTAAAGTCCTTTTTTTATTATTCATAGCAAATCTAATGATATTAGCCTTAATAAAAAATACGATCATCTGTTCATAATCTAGCAGTTATGTGAAGCGATGATTATAGTTGAGTTTAGTTCTTTTTATAATTGCGGTAAAGTTAACTATAATTTGTTGTATTTTCTAATTAGAAAATTTTAATTCAAAAAATATAGATTTAATTTTAACTTATTTAATATATTGTGAATAAGTTTGCTTATTGGTTGATATTAAATAGTTTGAGGTATATATATCCTATATTATTTTATAATTATAGTTCTATGTCCTGATAATTAATGAATTAAATATAATTGTATTTTATATTATGTGAAATTAATTCTTCTTTTTGTTATATAATATCATGTTATGATATTATAATTAAAGATGATGTGTATTTAAAATATGTTAAGTATGTTATATTCGTTTTCCTGGTATAAAAAATTTTACTTTTATTAATAAATATAAGAGTGGCATTTTTATGAATATTATATCTATATTTGTACTTTGTTTTGGTAATAAATAGTAAATCATTGCTAGGATAAGAATATTTTGAATACCTTTTCATAATTATATCGGTCTTTGAAGTAAAAAAGATTATTTCTCTGGTTCTTCTTTTATATAAGAAAACCCTATTAAAAATATTCTTTGTTCTATAGCATAGTAGAAGAAAAGAATTGTTTTGGATAAGTATGGCAATTTTCTTAAAGAGTTGCCTCATCCATTATAAAAACTAGAATTAAACTAATTAAACCTTTCATTATGATATTGCTGAGTTTTGATATTGAGGAGTTTGATGTTCCATTGGAACATCATGTTGACTTCTGTATGGAGTCGCAAATAAAAGTTTCGATAGAAGGGACTAATAAAATTTTAGATTGTTTGAAGCGCAATCAAGTTAAAGCTACTTTTTTTTGTACTGCAAATTTTGCATTGCATGCTCCTGAAATAATGGAACGAATAAAAAGCGAAGGACATGAAATTGCATCTCACGGATATTATCATTGGACTTTTGAATCTGGGGACTTAAAGAAATCAAAAGACAAATTAGAGGACCTTTGTAACGTTAAAGTACGTGGATACAGGCAAGCACGGATGATGCCTATTGATAAAGAAGATATTTATAAAGCTGGTTATGAATATAATTCCTCTTTAAATCCAACATTTATTCCTGGAAGATATATGCATCTTTTTTCTAAACGGACTTATTTTATGGAAAATGGGGTATTACAAATACCTTCTTCTGTTACTCCCATATTTAGATTCCCATTGTTCTGGCTTTCTTATCATAACTTACCTGCAGCAATATATAGAAAGCTATGTGCATATACCTTAAAGCATGATGGATATTTGGTTGTTTATTTTCACCCATGGGAATTCTATGCATTGAAAGAACATCCTGAATGGAAAATGCCTTTTATCATAAAAAATAATTCAGGGTCTGATATGGTAAAACGTCTGGATGATTTTGTTCAGAAGTTTAAGAATAAAAATTCTTTTATCACTTTCTCGGAATTTACTAAAAGGGTTATGAGTGAAAATAATTAATCAGATAAAGTCATTTTATAAATGAGACTAGCAGTTGTTTCTCCCTGTTTTAATGAACAGGATGTTCTGAGAAAATCAGCAGAACGCCTTACAGAATTTTTTGAGACACTTATTCATAAAGGAAAAATATCTCCAGATAGTTATATACTTTATGTTAATGATGGAAGTAAAGATAATACGTGGAATATTATTCGGGATTTGCAGGAAACCAATCCTTATATCAAAGGAATTAGTTTAGTTAGCAATGTTGGCCATCAGAATGCCATAATGGCTGGAATGATGACCGTGAAAAATGTTTGCGATGCAGTTGTAACTATCGACTCTGATTTGCAGGATGATTTAAATGCAATGGAAGAGATGATTGATCGCTATGAAGAGGGATATGATGTGGTATATGGAGTAAAAGTATCTCGTAAAGCAGATCCATTCTTAAAGCGAAGTATGGCTATTGGCTTTTATAAAATACAAGATAAATTAGGAGTCAAAGCTATATATAATCATGCCGATTTTAGATTAATTAGCCGTAGAGCTTTACAGCAATTATCTTTGTATCAAGAAAAGAATTTATATTTGAGAGGAATTATTCCGCTCATGGGGTATAAGTCGGCTATAGTAGAAGACGTGATTAGCGAAAGAATAGCTGGCAAATCTAAGTATACATTAAAAAAAATGCTAAAATTGGCTGTTGATGGAATAACATCCTTTTCTACAAGACCAATGCATCTGATATTTGTTACAGGATTCTTGTTTCTGCTTATAACATTAGGGATATTTGCGTATGTGTTAATCTCTTTTTTTACACATCATATTGTTCCAGGATGGACTTCTTTGATGCTTTCATTATGGTTCATTGGAAGTGTAGTTCTGCTTTCTATTGGTATTGTTGGAGAATATATAGGTAATATCTATATTGAAATTAAACAGCGTCCTCTTTACAATATTGATGAAAATTCAAATCAGGAATTAAAGGAAGGCTTTTTAGAAACTGAAAAAAAAGAAGATTGCATCAATGAAAGCCATCAGTAAACTAAACACTTTTGTTAACAGAAGTTTCTTTAAAGATTATCGCACGTTATTTGGATTATGGGCAATATTGTCAATAGTCTCTGGGTTAATAAAATCAAAAGGGAACAATTATTTGATATTTAAGGGCGTGTTCTGGCATACAATTCAGAAAACATCTTTATATTCTACTTATCCGGAATATTATGATACAAATCATTATGGCCCTTTTTTTAGTTTGATTATTGCCCCATTCTCAATTTGCCCCAATATGATGGGGAAAGCATTCTGGGTTATTGCCTTGACAGTTACATTGTATTATGCTATACGCAAATTACCACTGTCTCAAAAGCAGCATATCTTTATATATTGGTTTTGTGCTAATGAGTTGCTTACAGCTTTATTTATGCAGCAATTCAATATAACTATTGCTGCCGTTATTATTGCATCGTTTTATTGTGTTGAGAAAGAGAAGGATGTTTGGGCAACTTTCTTTATTATGCTGGGAACTTTTGTAAAGCTGTATGGCATAATGGGATTTGCTTTTTTCTTTTTTTCAAAGCATAAAAAAGCATTTGTTTTATCGGCGTTGAGCTGGGCTTTTATTATGTTTTGTGCTCCAATGTTAATAAGTAGTCCGGAATACATAATTTCTCAGTATAAGGAGTGGTGGCTAAGTCTGTCTCAAAAGAATGGCGTGAATTTATTGGCCGGATATCAGAATATCTCAGCACTTGGCATGATTCGTAAAATTTCGGGTTGCACCTCTTATTCGGATATCTGGATATTATTAGCGGCTGCATTGGCTTTTATTGTACCATATTTCAGATTGAACCAATATAAGTATATAACTTTTCGTTATGCTATACTGGCCTCTTCTTTAATGTTTGTCGTACTATTTAGTACCGGAAGTGAATCCAGTAGTTATATTATAGCTTTAATTGGAGTCTGTTTGTGGTATGTAACTTCTCCATGGAAGCGGACAAAAACAGATGTTGCACTTATGATTTTTGCTTTTATATTAACTAGTTTATCTCCAACAGATCTTTTTCCTAGTGTAATAAAGAAATGTTTGATTCGTCCTTATGCATTAAAGGCTTTACCTTGTTTTATTATATGGCTAAAACTTTGTTATGAAATGTACTATAAAAATTATGCTACAGACATATCTCAAAAATAAAGAAACGATTCGGCAAATATTGAGGTATGCGATAGTTGGATGTATTGCTAGTGCCATACATTATACAATTTACTACTTTTTGCAATCACACATCAATGTAAATATAGCTTATACGATAGGATATGTTGTGAGTTTCTTCTGCAATTTTTTTATGACCTGTTTTCTTACTTTTAGATCTTCTCCCTCTACTATGAGGGCTATTGGATTTGGTTTTAGCCATTTGGTTAATTATTCAATCCATATGTTCTTGTTGAATGCTTTTTTATTTATTGGCGTATCTAAAGTATTAGCTCCGGTTTTTGTGTTGATGGTTGCAGTCCCCACAAACTATTGTATGCTTCGGTTTGTGTTTACTCGGAAAAATAAAAAATCACAATAGTTGTAATGCTAAGAAGTTAAAATAATATTAATATTTCTTTGATGGCAGATTTACTTTCTGCCAAAGTCGGCAGGAATTTCTCCCCACTCTTTTGTCTCCCATTTGATAATCCGGTTAGAGAATTTATTATTCTTCAGCCAGTTTTCTGCCCGTTCTATAATCTGAAACAGCTCTTCCGTTTCTTGTGTGCGGGGGAGTTTGGTTTTGCATTTCTTTTGTTTAATCCAGCTTATAGCATTTGCACTGTCACTATAAATAGGCATTGTGAGATTCTTTTTGCTGAGCAAGGCTAATCCGTGAGCCAGAGCCAGAAACTCGCCGATGTTGTTGGTTCCTTTCATCGGGCCAAAATGGAAAATCTCTTCTCTTGTTTTCAAATAGACACCCCTATATTCCATAGCACCCGGATTGCCACTACAGGCAGCGTCCACAGCCAGACCTTCTTCAATAACACTTGCAGGGAGAGCTCTTTTCGTTGTTGATTTGGTTTTCTTCCCCATATAAGCATAAGGTGAGGAAGAAATAGCCTGATCGGCCTCTTCTTTGGAGTTGAAAGATTTGTATTTTGCACCTACAAATCCTTTTATCTGAAGCTGGCATTCGGTCCAGGAAGTATAGATTCCCGGAGTGACGCCTTCCCAAACCACATAATATTTCTGTTTTGCCATTGCTCTTTAATTCGGAATGATTGTTTTATCGGTACAAGTTGTGGGACAAAGATAATGATTTTTTCTTCTTCTGGCTTATTGAGATCTGGAAGTTCATAGTTCTAAAGCAATAACTAATTAATCACTAACCGGAATTTAGAAAAAACTGTCTTACCCTATAAAAGGTTGACTCTTAAAAAATCAATAAAATGAGTACAACCGTAAGAAAAAACAGACATTATGACCTCGATTTTAAATTCAAAGTCGTTGAGGAAGCAATTAGTGGCGAATTAAACAAATCTGCGTTATGTAGGAAATATTCAATATCCCATCCTGATTTATTACGCTCCTGGATTCGTATATTTGCACCCGAATACAAATTTGAGGAGAATGATATGAAAAAAGAGAAACGCACCGAGAGCGAAGAGATTGTTGAGCTCAAACGTCAGCTCCAACAAACAAAGCTGGCTCTTCAGAAAGAAAAGATGCGCGCTGATTTTTATAATGAGATGATAAACGTCGCTGAAGAGACGCTTAACATTCCTATCCGAAAAAAAGCTGGCACCAAACAGTAACAAGGCTTCATGCTGAAGTTCCTTCTTATACAATAAAGGGACTTTGCAGCCTGTTTGGTGTTACGAAGCAAGCCTATTACAAGCATGGTGATGCTGGAATGAAAAAAACTGCTATGGCTCGTTTTATAGTGGAATATGTGAAAAATGTCCGCGAAATAGACAAAGGTATCGGGGGTGAGAAACTGTGGCATATGTATACAAATTACTTTGGTGCAAATTATAGTATCGGTCGTGATGCTTTTTTGAAGATTGTCAGACAATATAATTTAAACTTAAGAAGATCCCGAAAAGGATGTCGTACCACAAACTCAGAGCATGATTATCCACTCTACCCTGACTTGATAAAACACTTGGATGTAAGCAGGCCTAATCAAGTATGGGTTAGCGATATAACCTATATCCGTGTATTAGATAACTTTTGCTTTTTATCTCTTGTGACTGATTCTTACAACCGTGAAATAGTTGGTGCATATGTTGGCCCGACACTCGAAACAAAATATACCATTGAAGCGCTTCGGCAAGCCTACCTGAAACTCAATCCAGAAGAAAAAACAGATTTGATTCATCATTCTGACAGGGGAGTTCAATATGCCAGTTTTATGTATACTGATGAGCTCAAATCTAAAGGAATAAGAATTAGTATGACTGAAAATGGAGATCCAAAAGATAACGCTATTGCGGAACGTGTTAATGGCATACTAAAACAGGAATTCTTAAATCATTATGAGTTTAAGAGAATTGATGAAGCCCGGCAAGCTGTCAAGCAGGCTGTGGAATTCTACAATACTCAGAGACCACACAGAAGTCTGGATATGCTCACTCCGGAACAGGCTTCTAAAAAAACGGGGAACCTGAAAAAACATTGGGTTAGCTATAAAGATAAATATACAAAGACATATTTGTAAAACCTAAAAAAGGACTATATTTGCCTTTAAAACATACCAGTGTTAAAGTAAGAACTTCTATAGAAATTTAATGAAGCTTTTATCTACATCAACTTGTTAATATGTTTTATCCTGTAAAAAGATAGTAAACATCTTTTGGATTTAAAACCTAAAAAGGACAACTCGTATCAGAGTTAATAAATTAATCGGTCAACTGATTATAGGCTTAGGAACATTAGTCGTCAACTGGAATCAGTTTAATACAAACATCTAGATGTTTGGTTTCAATCATGTACATGTTTGAAAGTAAACATGTACATGATTGGGTTGATGTCTCGTTTTGTTTTTACTAATTCGTTTAGTTGTCTTCTCTAATATCTCTATATGTTTGAATTATAGTTTGTTAGCTAATATTATAGATCTCTGGGTGTCAGAGGTGTCAGAGAAAAAGTCTTTTTTCTCTTTCTGAAAATAAAAAAATGATAATTCCGCAATTTGCAGAATTTTCGAATTTTTATTTTTGAAACGCTGAAAAACCTTTTTTTACTGACACCTCTGACACCTCTTGCTAATCTAACTCCTTGATAACTACGTTATAGACTGTTTTTCCTTTCACCCTTTTCCACTGATAATTAAGTGATTTTAAGTTCCTTCCAAGCTTAACGATCATTTTCTTACTAATAGCAATCCCCGTTTTTCTCTTAATATAATCCGCTAGTTTCGCAGCAGAAAGATAAATTCCTTCCTCTTCACCCTCCGGTTTGCGGTAATATTCATAGAACAACTCCATATCTGCATCAGTTTCCATGTAGTGCTGATTGTGTTTTTCTACAATATCGTTCTCTTCCGTGTTGAAATAATAACGGAAACCTTTCAGAATCATGTTCCATGCCTGAGCATAGAGCTGTTTATAATCAATGCTGAAATCAAAATTGATGGGACCGGTTACTTCGTGGCACAAATATCGACGGCTACCGGTGTAATCTCTCAGAATATCCAAATGATTCGTTGTGCCGAAGAACGAGGCATGCCGCACGAAATTCCGGGGAGGACGATCGGGGGAGGTGCGGATATTGATGTTGAAGGTGGTAAATAACTCTTTCACCGTCTCCTGATCGTACCGCTGAACGGTATCCAGCTCATCAATATTCAGAATGGCACCGGTGCTCAGTTTCATGCGGGTGGCATTTGGATTATTGGAAAATACGTTGGCATCGAAATGACTCTTCCGCCATTCAGGAGGCAACAACCGTTCCGGCCAGGTGGATTTTCCCATACCGTGTTTGCCGCCTATTAATACCAGAATCTGGTGATTAATCACACGGTCGTTTACCAAAGTAGCTACCAAAGCCACAAACCACTTGCGGAAACACCATTCAAAATACTCGGGATCTTTGGTGGGCACGGTGGCTGCCACATCGGCAATATAGTCGTGCCCGTCCCATTCGGTGAAAGGAACAAAAATAAAATCCTTGAAAGGGTGATGGGAGGGAGTGATCTCGGAATCGACCATTGCCTTTACATCATTGAGGGTGCAGTTTATTCCTTCTTTATGTGCCCGAATATAAATGGTGTTGAGGTGATGATCGCGAAGTTCTGTCCACTCGTGACTTGACTGATCGGCATAGCGGAATTCAATACCTTCCAGAATCACATTGCGGCGAAGCATAAAGTTTCGCTTGATAAACCTTTCGAGCATGCGTGTCTCTTTCTCTACTTTTGTCAGTCCGCTGTCAGCACCCACGGCATCCTCGTACTCTTTGTACTTGATGCGGATGGTGAGACGAAGGTCATCGGGGGTAAAATGTTCCGTGGTGCAACGTTGGAGTGCCAGTTTGACAGTTTCCCCTTCCGGTATTCCTGCCAGGCAACAAAAGTATGCCAAACCGTACAAAAATTGTGAACGGTTGCTCTCATGATAGGATTCCACATTGAGCGCATTTGAATAAGCACGGTCAAAAGCCCTTTTTATTTCGAGATCCCGCTGTTCGCCCACCGGCAGATGTGAAAAGGAAACGGGTTCTCCCTCCATGTTTCGGAGTAGCTTTGTTGTTTTCTTCTCGAAATCTTTCTTGGTAGCTATCAGGAATACTTCTGCTTCGGGATTGAAATACAGATCAGGATCGTAAGTGGCTGAGGTTAACTGTAATAAAGAATGCTCGTTTTTCTTAAAGTCAATATACAGACATGATTCGTAATATAAGCTGACAACGGAAAAAGCATGAGCGTGAAATTTGCTAATCTCCTCATTACTATCTGGTATAGAGCCATCCGGACTGGAAATGAGAGATAGAATTACAACTCCCGAACCTTCTGTGGTAACAAATGCTGCCAACGTATTGGGCTCTTGTGCTGCCTTATCCCGTAAGCGAATGGCTTGTTCGGGGTCCAGCTTGCCACTGTTGAGCTGAATCACTCCGTTATACTGTTCCATATTTGTCTTTGTCCGTCCGCCCTTAAAAGAAGCTGCAAAAGTAAAGGAGGGGAGTTGCTCCCAAGCCTTGTCGGAATCGCTGTTATCATTGCGGATACTGTCAACAAGCGTTGCGTACTTCAGTGTTTTGAAAGAGTTGATAGCCACCTCAATAGGGGTGTTTTCTACAAACGTGGGACGTCCTTTGTTCCCACCATTGTATAAGGATACATTCATAGTATTAAGATTTTAATATTATTGTAAACGTAAAGATTATGCACTTACAATAATCGTGCCAGATATTGCTAAATTCTTAACAATGATTCTTTCTGTATTTTGTAATCCAATGTGATTAACTATTTTTTGAATTTTAATATTACTTCTGATAGGATTATTCTCAAATATAGAAATAAAAAAAATCTCGCTAATCCGAATTTTACTGATTAGCGAGATCGTTATATTCCTAAGTCTTTATTTAAAAACCTTAACACGTTCATTCAACGGCTTGAACTCTTTTTCACCAGGGCCCTGAGTTGGAATACCAAATGGCATTTCAGCTACAAGTTTCCATGTGGAAGGTAAGCTCCATTCTTTGGCTACTTCTTCATCAATCAGCGGATTGTAATGTTGTAGCGAAGCTCCAAATCCTACTTCTTCAAGCATTGTCCAGATAGAAAGCTGGTGCATGGCTGAGGTATGGTTTGACCACACAGGGAAGTTCTCTGCATAAGCAGCAAAAGCATCTTGTAATCCTTTTACCACAATCTGATCTTCAAAGTAAAGAACTGTACCATAACCAGCCGCAAAAGCTCCGTCAATTTTGTTTTCTGTAGCAGAGAAAGCTTCGGCCGGAACAATTTTTCGAAGTGTTTCTTTGGTAATGTTCCACAGCTTTTTATGGTTTTCACCCAGTAACAGCACCACTCTTGTAGATTGCGAGTTGAATGCTGAAGGTACATGAGTAACAGCATAGTTTACTATATCTTCAATCTCCTGATCGGATACAAGTGATTTGTTACTAATAGTGTAATATGTTCTCCGATTCTTTAAAGCTTCTTTAAAACTTAATCCCATAATATAATCTCCTATATTAAATTTATTGATCGTCTATTACCTGAAAAATTGTTTTTAAAGTTAACAATTTATTTTCAAAGTTGTTTTTTGAGGATATATTTTTTAGCTTTTTATTCTAACCCATTCTTGTCTGTCAAAATCATATTGCTTGATAATTTTCGCGGGATTACCTGCTACCACAGTAAAAGGAGGAACGGAACGGTTTACAACACTACCTGCTGCAATAATGCTATGCTTCCCTATACTAATACCTGCTAAAATAACGGAATTAGCTCCAACCCAAACATCATCTTCAATAAAAATAGGTAAGGTAGACACACCTTGTGAATCAATAGTTCTGTTTACATCCAGATAATTGTGGTTGAGTCCGGAAATAGTTACATTTTGTGCTAGATTTACATTGCTTCCAATCTGCACAGGACCAATAATTGTATTTCCTAATCCGATACGAGAATTGTTACCGATAATTAAATCTCCCACAGCGTTATTTAAACAAGAGAAATCTTCTACTACGGAATGATTTCCCAATATAAAACGTTTAAAAGGAACAAGATCTTTTCGTACGCTGCGATATATGACAGATCCTTTTTTTGTTTTTAAATATGCAAACTGAAATATCCGTATCCACCATTGTGGACGAGTCTTTACTGGATGCATAATAAAGTTAAACACTAAGTGTTTAAGAGCAGGATATTGCTTTAATTTTTCTTTTATTTGTTGAGTGCTCATTTTTGCCATATTAATGCTCACCATGTTTTGTATGAATAAATTTTTTATTAACTCCTTTCATCCTAAAAAGATTGAAAAACATCATAAAGGCAAGTAAAGGAACTTTTTTAATTGCTTTCTTCAACTGTTTGTTAACCAGATAATCAGGAATAGCCATGCATAAAGCAAGAAAAAGAACAAATACCAATATCCACCATTTAATGGACCATTCCCAATTTATAAACGATGTTGTTACAGATAATAGTCCGATAATTCCGATCAAGAGCACACGAGGAAACATCACCCATTGGACTATCTTATCACAATAGTCAATATTTTTTGAAAAAATTGCAGAAGGTAAGTCTGGTAAGGCATTCCATAAAGAGGCGAATTGCGCAGAAAGCCATCTGCGACGTTGATTATGAAAAGCATCTTCTTTTTGTGTTTTTTCATCATATACTAGAACATCATCCATGTAATCTATGTAAATTCTTTGTTTTAAAAGCAAACTTTCCAGCTCTTTATCCTCACCGGCAGATGATACTTTTTTGATATTATTTTTAAACCAGTTATACTCAAAAGCCATACCTGAACCAATCAGAGCGGAAGAAAATCCGAGTCTTACATGTCCTTTCCGGAAGATGGAATTATTTATTTCTTCGCTGACTGCATCTAAAATTGCGGTGCTTGTATTTAAGTTTTTAGCCATGCGGTGAGCTTGAATAACGGTTGCGCCACATTCATACGTATTACTGAATTTCTGAAGGAAATCAGAATGAACAGTGTTATCCGCATCCATAATCACAACCATATCATATTTGGGGTTAGAAAGCTTATCCATTGCAAAATTCAGAGCCTTTGCTTTGGAACTATTTTCAAAATCAACAATAAGCAGTTCTATTGGTAATTGTTGAAGACGGTGGTTTGTATCATCCTTCATTTTATCAGAAATGACGATCACGTCATAAAACTCTTTTGGATATTCTTGTTGAAGAAAAGAATGCACAGCGGACTCTATAACTTTATCTTCCTTGTAGGCTGGAAAAAAAACAGCAAATCTGTATTTTTTTGTAGCAAGAGGGTAGAAGTAAGTTGTTTTTGCCATACTGGCTGCGGCAAATATCAAAAGATATCCCACGGAGGCTGCCATGAGAAAAAAGAGTATAGAATCTATCGTGTCTAAAATTATAAGTCCATCCATGAATTAGTCCTTTTTTTTATTCAACATAAAGAAAGCATATATTCCTTTGAATACAGCTTTAGCTAAATCAGTTCTGCTCTTCAAAAGAAAACTCAGACTGTTTTTGGGAGCAGCAATGAGTAACTGATAAAGAATGGCTATTAATCGGGTTATTCCATATCTGTTACGCCACGCATACAATAGTCGGTTACGAGTAAGATAGAATGTTCTTAAATAGCTTTGCTGTCCAGTACTTTGACTCTCTTTGTGATATACTGTGCAACGGGGCTCATACCATAATTCATATCCTGCTTTCTCAATTTGAGCACTCCAATCTAGTTCTTCGTAGTAAAGAAAATAAATCTCGGGCATATATCCTACTTTCTCAATCACTTCTTTTTTTATCATCATAGCTGCTCCGTGGCAGTAAGGAGTACGGCCTGGAGTTTCATATTGTCCATTGTCCTTTTTCCCAAAACCGATTAAATCATTTCGTAAAGTAATGGCTGACAGTGGAAGATAACCAACAAACTGAATATTGCGTGGAGGAAAGGCAAACTTGATTTTAGGTGAAACCGCTCCTATTTCAGGATTGTTTTCCAATTTTTTGATTAGACAATGAAAAGTATCCTCTTCAATAAACGTATCGTTATTCAATAAAAAAATATACTTTCCTTTTGCCTGGCGAATTCCCAGATTATTTCCCCCTGAAAATCCCAGATTTTCTTCACTTCGTATAGTTATGATATGTGGATGCTTTTCCTGTAAAAGTGCAGCTTCGTTTACTTTGGATGCATTGTCTACTACTATGATTTCATAAGAAAGAGATATATGATTATGAAGTGATTCAATTAGTTCACTGGTATCTTTCAATCCGTTGTAATTGACTGTTATAATAGATATTTCAGGTAAGTTGCTCATGTTCTTCTAATTCTTTATCGTAATATTTCCCCATAAATACGATAGCAAGACATATAAAATAAAGATAACAATTGGGAAACTGACCTAATAATTCATTGCCATAGGCTGATGTTGTTAGACCAACAACACCGGCTAAAAGTGCAGATAGTATCCCTAGTAATTCTTTATCTTTAATTTTAAATAATACTATATATCCTCCAATAGCGATGGCCAGAAATATAAGTATAATATACAATGTTAACCCAACTATACCGGTTTGTATCCATATTCTTACAAACCATGAATCACTTGGTATTGTGGAAAATTCATAATCCTTACTTAGTCTGTCGGGAGTACTACCAAATCCTAAACCAGCTCCAAATGGAAGGTCTTTAAGATGTTCTTTTAATTTTTTCTGATTTTCAAGTCTAACATTAAAAGAGGCATCATTCATGTCGAACGCAGTACGCATTCTCCGTATTAATGAATTGCTATTTCCAATAGATGTAAAGTTAAAGAAACAGAGTGCTATAATAATCATAATAAGCATTGATAAGGCTGGCTTTAATTTCTTTGATAAAAGTATGAATGAAGCATATCCCGCAAATGGAACAATTAAAGCGCCTCTTGTTCCAGAAATTAACATACCATATCCTCCAGCCAAAGCTGCTATTAAAAACAAACTTTTAAGTGATTTCTTTTTTATATAAAAAGCTGTGATAGAAAATACAACTAAGGAAAACCCCATTGATGAACCAAAATTGCCGGCATCAGAGAAAAAAGAAAAATACCTGATTCCGGTACTTATTAAATGAGTTCTTGCACCTCCTCCGACATATAACCAAGTCAATTCAGTAGAGTCAAATCCATGATTCTTTTGCCAATATCCTTTAAACGCAGCTAATATAGTAAGAATAGCCCAAGTTATAAGAATCCACTTAAGATGTTTATATTTAAATAATAGAATACTGACTAAAATAACCATCATTAAAGGATATATAGCTGATCCTCTAACTTTTGTAAGCCAGTCATTAAATCCTGGCTCTTTAGGATTTAATAATTCAAGAATGCAAAATAACAGCCAAATAAATGTTATAATAAGCAGCGGGTTGATACATCTTTTTATATTAATATTTGCGTAAGTAGATTTTATTATCACACATGCAAAACATAACGCCATCGACGCATCCATAAAAATACTTGATGGAAAAGTTATGTATCTACTGGCTCCCATCACAATATAATTTAGAATAAATAATATTACAAAACTCCATGTGGGCTTTTTTAATAGTAAAAAAGCGCTAATAAAAATTAATGGTAAAAAAGCGATGATAATACCGAATATATTACCTATTTGTAAAGAGGCCTTATAAAAAAGATAAACATATATTGCAAAAAATGTGTAAATCACAACTTTTGGTATAGATAATTCAATTATATGTTTGATTTTACTTTGCATTATTCTGACGCTGTCAATCCAAATTGAGAGTATTTATATAATATTTTATTTATTTTATTAACAGGAGGTAGTAATCCAGTAAAGCTTTCTACCACATCTATATTTGCCTTATTTAATATAAGAAAGGTTGGAGATTCATTGTCAATAGACTTTTTTACATTATTAAGTAATAATTGATCTGTAAATTTCCAGGTACGTTTTGCTTTTGCAACTACCAAGTTTATACTTGCTTCTTTTAATAGGCTAGTAGGAATATTACTATCGTTTAGTGGCGGGTATTCCACAATTATAATATCTGCATTTTTATTATTGGATGAAAGATCTTTAATAGACTGTGCTAGCAAATATTCTTTAGAATCTTTCTGAAAATCACTATGCCATGTTAATCTGGAAATAGACAATCCGATTGATGTCCAGTATTCTTCGAGTTGTTCTCCGATAAATGTTTTGCCATCTTTATTTTCTGTACTAACTAAGTTAATAATCCTATTTTGATCATTAGGTAAATAACAAAGAATTGCGTTACTTAGATGTTTTGTAGTAACCTGATTCCTAATCTTTGTAAAATTCCGGAAACGTATTTTGTCATTTCCTGGAAAAGCCCCAATAACATCTGTTGAAGTTAAATGCTTTGCCCTGATTTTATCTCTTAATGTTCTGTCAAGTAATTCAACAATTAAAAAGAAACCAATTACTAAAACAATACTGCTAAAGAAAATGGTCATGATTATGGATTTTCGTTTAGTGCCTTCTGGTGAAATAGGATATACAGGAGGATTCATGATCTTTAAAGTAGCTGATGACATTTGAATATTTTTTTGTCTTAATCTTGCAGCATTTAAGCTGTTTAGCATTGACATATAATTCTGCTCAACAAAACTAATGTTTCGTTCTTTGCGTTTAATAACAGACCCGATAGGAGAATAATATCCATATTGTTCATCCAATATGTTTTTTCTTTCATCCATAACTTTAATTTGTGCTTTTGATTTTTCCAGTTTAATCATTTCTTCCAACCATGCGGAGATTACAACATCATTTGATACGCCTTCTTTGGATGCTTTCTGAGAGCTATATGCTTCTGAAAAGGTGGTAAAATCACTTTCTGCTTTTTTAAGCTGCTTTTTATATGCGTTTAGGTTTTCAATTTCTTTTGTAGATGTGGCTTTATCTCCAAATGTCTCGAGTTCAGTTATTTTTGCAGTCAATCCAGTAATGTTTTGCAGTTTAGAAATAAATTGACTATTGTTTTTAAGTGTGATAATGTGATTCTGAATTCTCTTTTCTAGTTCACCTACCGCAACCCTAGCACTATTATAATCAAGTAAAAATTCTTCACTTTTTAAATACAAATCACTATTAAGCATAGTAACCTGTTTCGTTTGTTCTGGATAGTTAATGATTTTCTTTTCAATATTATATTGGGTTAGAGAATCTTCTTCTATTCGTAACATTCTGGACAGTTTTGCCAATTCTTCTTCGTAGAATTTAATTACATCATTAGTTTCACCAAATCTAAGATCCTGGTATTGGCTTGTAAACTCATCATTTAATATTTTTAAGGTATTATAGGCAATTCCCGGATCTCCATTTGAATAGCTGATTTCAATCATATCACTGTTTCCTAATCTGGTAACTTTTATATTGCTTAAAAGGGCATTATAACTATAATCAGGATGAAACCAATGAAACAAACCGTATACAAAGTTCTTTGAATTAGGCTTTTCATAAGCCTTAAGATTCTCTATGGTTCTTTTTTCATCTTTCTTATTAATTAATTTTTGTACTTCTTTAGGAGTGATTTTTAATAATTCTTTATAGGTAGAAGACTGCATATAGTTATTATCATTATTTGGATTTCCATGCATCATATTTTGAGCATAGAGTCGCAAAGATACATCTTTGAGTGTGCTCTCGGAAGTTATAATATTTAGTATGTTATCTAAAGTCGTGCTTTGTTGCGTTAGATTGACTGTAGCTCCGGAACTAGCTTCAATAGTATATCCGGAAATAAGACCTGTATAAACAGTAGTGCTTGTATCATAAGTACGGCCCATATTTTTAGTAGCATAAATTGCTAATATAGTCAATAATATAGGCACAATAACCAGCCACCAACGAATGCGATAGAAAAATTTTAGTATATAGGATAAGTATTCCATTCTTAAGTATTCTTTATTGTTTTTTACTAATAATGGGAGTATTGGTTAATGTTTCTAACATTAATATGTCTCGATTAATTATAGAACGTGTTGTTTCATAATCATTAAAAGTTTGAATTTTCATTGTTTTTAAGGTACTTAAAGTATTGATATCTCCTTTCCCATTTAAAAAATCATTTTCTCCAATTTTATATTGAGCATTTGTAAATGTTACAGTTTCCGCTTTTAATTTTAAGACTGAAATGGAAGATAAAATGGAAGTGTATAAACTGATTATATCCTGTTTTAGCTCATTCATGTTTTTTTCTTTCTGCAGATCGATCTCTTTAATCTTTAGTTTTTGTCTATTAACACGTGGCTTCAAATCGAATAGATCTTCTATAGAAAAACCAATACCTCCACTAACATGATAAGAATGTTGAGTGTTTTCATTGTATTGGTAATAAAGCGGAGTCGCTGAATTGGAAAAACCTGACGTACTACCAAGAATACCATAGCTATATCCACTACCTACAGTAAAATATTTAAGCCAGCTTCGTTTCTCTTTTTTTAATAGACTAATTTCTGCTTGTTTTTGCACATCTAATATCTGAAAAGTCGGCCCTTTTTTGGCGTTTTCAAATAAAGAATCAAGTGGAGGAAGTTTTAAACTAGCATAATCTTCCGGAGTCATATTTGCAATATCATTCTCTTGCGCCTGTAATGGAAGCACAAAACATAAACAGAAAAAAATAAGAATTGATAGTAGTTTGTCTCTCATAATTTATACGTTTTCTTTCTGAACAAACGCAGTTGCTGTTTTTAAAATAATTTTCACATCCATGGTAAAAGAATAGCTTTGGGCATATTGTATATCCAAAAGTTTACGTTCTTCAGCAGACATTTTTCCTGCATCTCCTCGCTTCTCAACTTGCCATAGTCCTGTGAGTCCTGCAGGTGCCATAAAACGATCTATATATTCATCACTGGTAAGCAGTTCGGCTTCGTAGAGTGGGAGAGGACGGTTTCCAACAATAGACATATCTCCTTTCAGAATATTTATTAATTGAGGGAGCTCGTCAATGCTATATTTACGTATGAAATATCCTACTTTGGTTATACGTGGGTCATTTTCCAATTTTACAAATGAATTTTTCTTTTCAATACTTTTTTGAGCAATATATCTTTGCTCCGGAATCACGTAGTCGTCTGATACCAGAATTATTTCATCTGTATCTTTTGATTTTTCCTCTGACAAAGCATTTTTATTTTTTTCTTCATTTGCCTCATCTTTATATTGATTAAGGTCATTAAACTCCTTTAGCCTTTTGTCTGCATTAGTGTACATGGATCGAAATTTTAAGAAATCAAAAATGCAATAGTTACTTCCTACTCGTTTTGATTTATAAACAATAGGACCTTTACTTTCTATTCGGATAGCTATTGCAACCAATAGAAGTAAAGGGAAAAGACAAATAAGGGCAATGCTTGAGGAAATAATATCGAACACTCTTTTCCACAATGGCAAATGAAAATGTTTGATGGAATTTTGATTCTGACGTGCATTCTGAAACTGATGTTGCCTGTTTAATATAAAATTAAGTGTTCGTTCGAAATTATCTTTACTTTCATTTAACGAAAGTGTGTCACAAATACCACTTTTTAAATAGAGATAGCCTTCCTCTTTGGTTAATGCACTTGTAATAAGAATAATATAGGTATGATAAAACTTATTATGCAGATATGAAATGTCTGCTAAATCTTTTTTTAAAATTCCTTTTTCAAAAAGAATTATCGCAGTCTCTTTGCTATTACATTGAGACAACCACCGGGTGGCCTCATAGCAATTCTCTGTAATCTTCATTTCGGCTTCGTATAGTTCGTTGAAATGAATAATACTTTTTTTATTATTACCTATATAAACGAGCTTTTGCATTTATTCCTTAATTATTTTTTTGATGCGTATTTTTAATTCCATAGGATTGAAAGGTTTGAGAATATAATCATCTGCTCCTTCTTCCAGTAATCTGATTCGTTCTGATGTACTTTCTTCGCTGGATAGCATAATTACTGGTATGAGGCTAAACAATGCATTGGCCTTTATATAGTGCAAGAATTCATCACCGCGCATTTCTGGCATTCTGATATCTGAGATTATAAGATCAGGGATGTTTCCTTCCTGTAACCATGCGATGGCCTTAATGGGATTTTCAAAATAAGTAAGGTCGAATTCTGCTGACAAATAAATGGAAACAACCTTAGCTATAGACTCTTTGTCGTCAATTAGTAATATCTTTTTTTTCATCGTAGTTTTATCTTTTTTATTGTGCCGTATTTGTTCTGGGTACAAAGTTACTTAAAATAAAGATTTAATAGTTTTTTTTCTCTAATTATTCGTATAAATATATGTATTATCCGCATTCGAGCTTGTGTACCAGTCCTGACTGATAGTACCACCGGAAGTGGCCCATGATTTAAACTTTGGGTATGCTTTAAGAATGCTTACATATTCTTCCGGATAATTAAAAGAAGCTGGTATCATAATTCCCCAAATCAGATTATCAGTTCCCCTGTAATACACTCCATTTAATGATAAATCATTATTAGAAGGTATATTATTAGGCCCTCCACCGAAATAGCTTGTTATAGCCTTGTCTGTAGGGGAATATCCTGCAAGATGGATCTCTTTTCGATTTTCTGTTTTTGCATCAGTCACTAAAAAATAGTTTAGATACTTAACAGCAATGTCGGTTGGACTGACGGTACCATTTTTAAACGTAATGGTTATCTTTACCTCTTTTGGAGTTATATATTGGGTTTTTGAAATTGTATTTAATGTATAGTATCTTTCGCTTGCGTTATTTAAAAGAAAGTGATGAGCTTCGTCAAAAAGGGGAATTACAGCTTTTGTTTGCCCACTTTCTATTCCTGCAGAGCTAATTGTAAAGACTGTGCCATTTAATCGGTTAGAAGGTGAATCTGATGTAACAGTAATACTTGATACATTATTAGCGAGAACGTTGTCTAACTGAAATGCTGCACCTAATTTTTTTTCAGCTCCCACAGCTATTAGCTTTGCGTCTATTGTCATACTGGTAACCTTATTCATATTATCTACCATATAAGAGCTCTGGTTTTGTACTACAAGGTCGTTCATGTCATAGTCCCCATAAGCCGGCCAGAAGTCTTCTATGGCATAGGTATAAACACTACTTGTGGCAACTTCTATAGGGAAAGAGGGATCGGTAGGAGTGGTTCCTTGAGGATAGCTTCCTTTACCAGTACATTCACTGGCAGGAATCAATACTGTAGGACTTTCGTAACTGACCATATGTGCAGGGGAATAAATAAGATTTTTATTTCCATTTGCACTGTATGTTGAACACTCTAGTTCCAAATTACCACTAAAAGTAGCACTTTTTGAACCACTGCAAACAAGATTCTTCATACGTGCCAAAGCGAAGTTAGAGCCAGTCCCGGTTCCGTTAACTGTGCTTGACCAGGAATTAAATGTTGTTGTTCCGGAAACATCAAACAAGGAAAAGGCTTCCATGTTCACATCTGTTCCTTTTGGATTAAAGCTTGCACATGATAGAATGGTGCTGCTATATAGATTAAATGTAGCTCCGGAAGTTGTGATGTCTCCTGTAACATTTATATTGCAGTAGTTATTTATAATAAAGCCATTAGAAGTATCAATATATCCTAATGTAAGAACGCCATGATTTTCAATAGTACCGGTTTGCGTAAATTCTGTAATGGCAACAGTTGAACTATTATTATAAAATTCACCTCCGTTTAGTTTCATTTGGTTGAGGTATAATCCTCCTGCATTATATATATTTCCTCCGGTATTGGTGAAATTAATATTTATGTCTTTTTTCTCTGAATTGAAAATACCTCCAGCCATAATAAATATATTTATTCCATTATACCCATTAATAGTTTGACTGTTATTACTGAAAGAGATTTTTCCTCCATTTAAAACAACCACTTCCAATCCGTTCTGAAAATCGTTTTGATTGGATGGTATATTCCATTCTCCTTCAACAAAAACAGTTGTGGTTTGTCCTCCCCAGAATACGATATTTCCAGAATAAGTGCCTCCGGTAATAACGTATGATTTTCCGGCAGTCAGTGTCTGGGAAGCTGTATTCAAATCAATAGCCGTAGCTCCACTTCTTATCCCCTGATAGGTAGGCGCTTCAGAACGTAAACTAACTGTTTTTGATTTAACACTTGCAGTTGATGAATATCCAGCAAAGTTAACAGTGACTTCTTTGGCATCAATTATACGTTCCTGTACTATTTTTAAGCCATTTGGAGCTGTCTGGCGAATATAGATAGTATTCAAAGCCTGTGGGAAATTTACCTCTGATGTGTATAACTCTCCTTTTTTAGCAACTCCTTTAGCTAATAAAGTAGCATTAGAGTCAAGAATAGGATTGTTATCGAAAACCTCCACTATATAATAGTATTTTCCGTTATATTCATCATTTACGTTCACTGCTAGGTTTATGGAACTGATAGTTGACCAATCAAAATTATCAGGAACACCTGTAAAGGGGGAAGGAACCACATAATATGGGTCGTAATAATCTTTTTTACAGCTATATAGAGATAATAGCGATGTGAAAAAGAATAGAACGGTTACTATTTTAATAGTGCTTATTCTCATGATTTAATCAATATTATTAGCTGAAAAAGATATTAACATCCTTCTAAAAACAAAAATATAATATTTGTTTGATTTATCACCTTATTTTATTGATTTATTTTTTAATTGACAGCTACTTATATTAAAAAAGAGCAGAATATCAATTCTGCTCTTTTTTAATATAGTAGTAAAAATGTACTTTTATTTGTAGATATAATTACTAGAAGGGGAATTGTACCAATTTGTGTTTTGGGTTCCTCCAGATTTTGCCCATGCTTCAAATTCCGGATATGCTAGCAATATACTAGTGTTTTCTATAGGATAGTTGAATATTGTAGGAATCATCATACCCCAGACCAGATTGCTTTTACTTCGATATTCAGTGCCATTGTTAGAATTATCATCACCTGTTCCGAATAGGCCTTTATTCGCTTTGTCTGTAGCATTGTATCCAGCCAAGTGAACTTCAGTTCTATTTGTTTTTTGTTTATCAGTGACAATAAAGAAATTTAGATTTTTTACGTCGATATCGCTTTGAGCAACTTCTTTGTTATTACCAGTTGTGAACTGAATCTCAATTGATACAGTTTTAGGCTGAGCTGTTTGTCCACCTATAGCAGTATTGGTTATTCCTGAGGTTCCAAGTAAATTGTGCGCATTGTCAAACAGAGGAATTACTGCTTTTGTTTGACCGGCTTCAATATTGTTATTATTTACTTCAAATACAGACCCATCTATAGGATTTATATTTTTTAATACAGATCCATCTGAAGACAATACAGAGTAGCTTACACTTTTAATTTTTTCTGCCGGGATGTTATCAAATTGGAGTGCAGCTGCTATAGATTTGTTTGCACCTAGAGCTCTTAATTCTGCATTAATAGTTAACTTATGCACCTTATTATCATTGCTAATAATTTGTGAATCATAGTTAACGGTTACTACTATGTCATTTAAATCATAATCACCATAGTTCGGCCACAAGTCTTCCATAGCATAGGTGTAATATGTGCCAGGAGAAACAACAATGGGAAAAGTTGGGTCAGCAGCGACATTGCCTGTTGCTGCATTATTTCCTTCAGAACACCCACTTTTTGCAATAGTCATGGATGTGCCATTTAATGGAACCCATTCAACTGAGCTATCCTCTGTGTATCTTGCATTGTAATCATCAACGTTTATAGAGGGGTGATCCTGACATTCAATCTGAAGATTTCCTCCATAATTAATGATCGGATATGATCCGGAATTTTGAACAGCTTTCTTAATTTTAAGTAAAGCTTTGCCTGTGCTCGGACCATAAATACCATAACTGTTTGCTTTAGGGTTCCAATTGTAATTAGCTTGTGTGAGCACATTTAATATAGCATTATTACCCATGTCAATTCTTGCATTGTCCATGTAAAGGGTATTGCAACTAACATACGCACCTGCATCAATCTTAAGAGCTCCACTATTTAAATTTAATAGATTTGTTACAATCAACTCACATGCATTAAAACAGTTAGGATTATGTCCAATTATTTCCATATCTGTAGTAGTATAGGTTCCACTTTCGTTTCTCCACACTGCATTTGTACTGCTAATATATGTCTTCTGTGCAATATTTACAGTCCCGGCATTTATCATGCTGCTATTTCCCGCTGTCTCAAGGTTCTGAGCTGTGATAGTTCCATAATTTTCTATATAACTTTGTCCGTTTTCTCCGCTAAGTTTTCCGGCCAAAGATATGGTTCCACTATTATATAATTGTGCTGAATTGCTTATTTTAAGCGATGTGTTAACATCCGTAGCTTCTATAGTTCCTTTGTTAAATATCTTAACATTAGAACTAGCTTCTGTTGCACTTGTTAATATCAGCTTAGCTCCACTGTTAATGGATATAACACTACCACTTTGCCCCAGATTATTGCTATCTGATGTTACTTCTGCACCAGGTAATAGATATAGTTTACTGGTTGCTGTTAAATACAAATATGTCAAATGAACTTTTCCTGATGCGTACAAGGAAATACCTGTTTTATCACCCAAATCAACTCTTCCAGAAAAACCATCATCAAGAGTATAGCTTGAACTTGCATTGAAATTATTTTCCTTGAATTTGATTGCTCCGACTGGTGCTGATGTAGGGAAATCACTGTCAGATACAGTAATACTCTTTGTTGAGACAGAACTATAATCACTTCTTGTACTAACAGCTTTGGTTGCAGTAGCTCCGAAATCCACTGTAACAGTACTTGCAACATCTACAACACGGGTAATTGTCAGACCTGTAGGAGAAGTCTGCCTAATTGCAATACTTTTTGTTGTCTGTGGCACTGAAATGACAGAACTAAATGCTTGTCCTTTCTTGGCTACTCCTTTTCCTAGTAATTTTGCATTGCTATTGATAACAGGATTCTGGTCAAATACTTCCACTATATAATAAAACTCTCCGTTATACTGATCATCAACATTCACGGTAAGATTAACGGATGAAATGGTAGACCAGTTAAAATCTGATGGAACTCCTGTTATAAGTCCATTCTTTGATGCGGCATATTCCGGATCATATAAGTCTTTTTGACATCCTGAGAAGAGCAACGTTGATGAGAATATGGCTAAGGCCATCACTTTTTTTGTCGTTGTTTTCATAAACTTAATTTTTTTGGTAGCTGAATCTAAAATTAACTGATAAAGCTCTCTTTACTAAAATACTAATATAAATTTAACTATCCTTAATTTGTACAAAGGTATTGGTTTTACTAATATCTTTACTATTTTATTTGAATATTTATTTGTAAAATTAATATTTTTTATGGTTTAATTTATTCCATACTTCTTTTTTATGTTAAATTCTAATTTATTGTTTTATATCTCTATTTTTATCAGTTAAAATACCTATCTTTATTTTGTCCTGACTGATTTGTTTTTATTAGCTAATTTGTCAACTAGTTTTTCTTTTAATGTAAGTTGATGTAATATGTATTTTGATTTTGAACTTTGTTTTTTGACTTTTTTGCGTTACTTTTGCATGCCAATACATTTATATTATTCAAGAACATTTTTTAGGGAAGATTGTTTTTAACATTAACAAATAAACAATAGAGTATGAGTTTTAATATACCGGATGTTGGTAAAAAGCGTGTTGTTATAGTAGGAGGTGGATTTGGTGGACTTAAATTGGCTAATAAACTAAAGAATAGTGGTTTCCAGGTAGTGTTAGTTGATAGAAATAATTATCATCAGTTTTTACCTTTGATATATCAGGTGGCTTCGGCGGGGTTGGAGCCAAGTTCTATAGCCTTCCCTTTCAGGAAAATTTTTCAGCGTAGAAAAGACTTTTATTTTCGCTGGGCGGATGTTGAAGGGGTTGATTCTGCTAAAAATGAAATAGAGGCATCTATTGGAAATCTGAGATATGATTACCTGGTGATTGCTGCCGGAACAGAGACTAATTTCTTTGGCAATAAGAATGTGGAAGATGCTGCTTTGTCCATGAAAACAGTGGAAGAGGCTATGACTATGCGTAATGTTCTGTTATCTAATCTTGAGAAATCACTCACATGTGAGGATATTAAAGAGAAACAGGCATTGCAGAATATTGTGATTGTGGGTGGTGGTGCTACAGGTGTAGAAATTTCGGGTGTGCTTTCAGAAATGAAACGTTTTATTATTCCGAAAGATTATCCGGATATGGATTACCATAAGGTGAATGTTTATCTGATTGAGGCTTCTCCGAAATTGCTGGGTGCTATGTCTCCTCAATCGTCTGCCAACTCAGAGAAGTTTCTTAGAGAGATGGGTGTCAATGTACAGATGACTACGAAAGTGCTAGATTATAAGGATGGCAAAGTGATTCTTGATAATGGCATTGAGATTCCTACGCGTACTTTTGTATGGGTGAGTGGAGTAAAAGCTGTAACATTCGATAATATAGATTCTGCTTTTCTTGGTAGGGGAGGCCGTATAATCGTTGATGAGTTTAATAGAGTGAAGGGGCTGGATAATGTTTTTGCAATAGGTGATATTTGCTTGCAGACGGAAGAAAGTTATCCGAACGGACATCCGCAGTTGGCTCAGGTAGCTATTCAACAGGGAAATTTGTTGTCGTCTAATCTGAAAAGACTTGAAAAGGGTAAAGAATTATCTCCTTTCCATTACCGTGATCTTGGGTCTTTGGCTACAGTAGGCAGAAACAAAGCGGTAGCTGATTTGAAGAGCATTAAAACGCATGGATGGTTTGCATGGGCAATCTGGTTAGTGATTCACCTACGTTCAATTTTGGGAATCAGGAATAAAGTGATGGTTTTGATTAACTGGGTGTGGAGTTATCTTACATACGATCAATCAATTCGTTTGATTATGGCTGCTAAGAGAGTGAAAAGACCGAAGAAGTGCTGCTGATTATAAACCTATGGCTGAATTGATTATACCTTTATACATGTTTGTTGCCTCATGAAATATGTCTATGGATTGAGAATCATAGGACTGTAAAGGATTACAATGCATAAAATAGAATGATTGGAGAATGATTTTTTCATACTCCAATCATTTTTATTTATTGGTTTGAGATCTTTATTCCTCGAGTAGCTTTTTAGCATCTACAAACTGAGCAATGCCTGCGGCTACTTTCTTTGCATCACGCATGGCAAGCACCACGGTTTGAGGAGTGTTAACCACATCTCCACCAGCAAAAACCCCTTTGCGGGAAGTCATGCCATAGGGACGTTCCTTAGTGATGACATATCCTCTTTCGTCTACATTGATTCCTGATGTGGTAGATACAATCCGGTTAGCCGGTTGCGAACCGATAGCCAGCAAAATCTTGTCCATTGGAATTACTTTCTCTCCCTCGTTGGTCATTGCTTTTATTGCTTTCAATCGGCCTCGTTCGCCTACAAATTCTTTGGTATTGGTTTCCCAAAGGAATTGAACGCCTTCATCTACAGCTTCGTTGTATTCAGTTTGAAGAGCCGACATGTGTTCTATTGTTTTATGATAGATTATGTAAACCTCTTTTGCTCCCATACGAATAGCCGTGCGGGCAGCATCCATAGCCACATTTCCGCATCCTACAACTCCCACAATATCTCCTACTTTTACGGGAACTTCATTTCTGCCTACACTGCCGTTGTTGTTTAATGTTACCATTCTAAGAAAATAGGAGGACTGAATTACCCCTCTTGGTGTATTGCCGGGTAAATTCATTGTTTTTGGTTTGGCAGTTCCCGATCCAATAAATATTGCATCAAAGTTTTGCTGATCGAACATCTCATCTACTGTGATGTTTTGTCCTACAATGCAGTTTGTAACATATGTAACGCCTAGTCCTTCTATTTTATGAATTTCCCTTCTTACCACTTCTTTGGGTAAGCGGTATTCGGGGATGCCATACATTAGTACGCCACCTGGTTCTGGTTCGCTTTCATAGATTACCACATTAAAACCATCGCGGGCTAAATCTCCGGCTACGGTTAGTCCGGCAGGGCCTGAACCAATAATAGCCACTTTCCCACGAGTTTTTGGGGTAAGCTTTTCACGGATTAGTCTCATGTTACTATCGAAGTCGGCAATAAACCGTTCCAGTTTCCCTACACGGATGCGCTTATCTTTTTTATTTAATATGCAGTGTCCTTCGCATTGTTTTTCGTGAGGGCAAACTCTTCCGCAAACAGCAGGCAGATTACTCTTTTCGTTGATAATACTCATTGCATCGCCTATGTTTCCCATTGATAGCTGGTGTATCCATCCGGGAATGTTGTGCTCAATGGGACATCCTTGCACACAAAGAGGATTTTTACAATTTAAACACCTTTTTGCCTCGTCAATTGCCTCTTTTATATTGAAGCCTTCATTGACTTCTTCAAATTTTAAATCTTTTGATTCCATAGGCTGTAATTTACCTGAATATAATGCTTTAATATTGGTTGTTGTTTATTTTTGTAAACTATACATTGCAAAACGTGTGCAAATATATGCTATTTTTGTAATATGTAGATTACAATATAGTATATTTAACTTTAATGATAGAATTATATTTGAAGACAATCTGTGGTGGGAGTGAGCACAATTCAATTTATTTTTTCTAAATTTGCCCAGTTCGTAATAGTTGCTAACAATTTTGAATTTAAAAAGAAATGATAAATAAGATTTTATATAATTTATATCACAATCTGCAATCTATAATAACCTGGATCTTTTGGGGGTATGTTTCAGTGCTTCTTTCGTTATATCTGGTAAATATTGAGTTGAATACTTATCTTTTTGTCATACTCTTTTTCCTTTTTGGATTATGGATAGGAAGTTGCCTCTCATATTGGTTGAGAAGCGAACTAAAAGATAGGGATCTGGAATAATATTCTATAAATCCCTTGATATTTCTCCCGCAATAGAGCTGTTCATGCGGTAGCGGATTTCTTTGCTACTGAGACCATGACCTAAAAGGAACATTAACTTGGTGAGCGCACTTTCCAGTGTACTATCGTGTCCGCTAATTACTCCAGCCTGCAAAAGTTGCAATCCCGTTCCGTAGCGTTCCATCTCTACAGCTCCCGAAGAGCATTGAGTGATGTTGACAATGATTAATCCACGGTCAGTTGCTTCTTTTAATTCTCGGATAAGCCACTCTTTCTGAGGTGCATTCCCGGAACCGAATGTTTTTAGTATTACAGCCTTAAGCTCTGGAGAACGGAGTATGGATGATATAATTCCTTCCTGTATACCGGGGAAGAGCGTCAGAATAACCACATTTGTATCAAACAGATAATGAGGTTTCATAGGTCTGTTCTCGTCTGGCTTAAGGATGCGTGACGGTTCATATTTGATGTGGATTCCAACCCGTGCCAGAGGTGGATAATTGAAAGAACGGAAAGCGTTGAAGTTCTCCGCGTTTATCTTGGTGGTACGGTTTCCACGCATCAGGTGATTTTCAAAGAATATACATACTTCGGGTACAATGGCTTTTCCGTCAATTTTTGCTGCTGCTATTTCAATGGCGGTTATCAGGTTTTCTTTTCCATCCGTACGAAGAACGCCGATGGGAAGCTGAGAGCCGGTGAGTATTACAGGTTTGCTAAGATTCTCCAGCATAAAACTGAGTGCGGAGGCTGTGTAGGCCATGGTATCTGTACCGTGAAGAATCACAAAACCGTCAAAATAATCATAGTTATAATTGATAATCTTTACCAGCTTTGCCCAGGCCTGCGGTTCCATGTCTGAGGAATCAATAGGAGGGTCGAACTGATAGGAAGATATACGGTAATTGAACTTCTTAAGTTCGGGAACATGCTTCAGCAAGTGGTCGAAGTTGAAGTTCTCTAATGCACCGGTTTCAGCATTTTGAATCATACCAATGGTTCCACCGGTGTAGATTAACAATACTGAAGGACATTTTGTGATCATACGTTTGTGTTGTTAATTACTGGTGCAAAGATAGTGAATCTTTCAAAATATCAATCAAAAAGCACAGATTACACTGTATATAGAATCAAAATTTATTCATTTTGTTCCAAAAACGGTGCAATCTGTGCTAATTTATCTTTAATTTTATGGCTTAAAAGATAAATTTGTTAATCCTTTAGTTGAGCCAAAAGTTTGTCTACCGCTACAGGAATGGTTTCTTCTTCACCCAGTAAGGAAACAAATTTACTTCCTACAATGGCTCCTGATGCATATTCACAGGCTGCCTTGAAAGTTGCTTTGTTAGAGATACCGAATCCTACCAGACGAGGATTATTAAGTTTCATTGCTTCAATCCGCTTGAAATACTTTCTTTTTTCAGCATCAAAGTCGGTTTGTGCGCCGGTAGTAGCAGCCGAAGATACCATATAGATAAATCCATCTGTATGTTCATCGATCAGGCGGATGCGTTCTTCACTTGTTTCGGGAGTAATGAGCATAATGATCTTCAGATTGTAGCGCTCGGACATAAGCTGATATTTCTCCTGATAATCCTTGAATGGAAGATCTGGTATGATCATTCCATCGATACCACATTCTACACACTTACGGCAGAAATTCTCGAAACCGTATTGCATAATCGGATTAAGATATCCCATAAGGATGAGTGGAATCTTCACATGCTGGCGGATATCTCTTAACTGTTCGAAAAGAAGTTTCAGAGACATTCCATTAGCCAAAGCCTGTGTTGAGGCATTCTGAATAACAGGACCGTCGGCCATTGGGTCGCTGAAAGGGATACCAATTTCAACCATTTGCACTCCTTTTTTCTGCAGCTCACGAATAATATCGGCAGTGTCGTTCAGATTAGGATAACCGGCAGTGAAATAGATTGAAAGGATGCCTTTTGTGTTGTTGTACAATAACTGATTAATTCTATTCATAGTTTATTCTATTTTATACTTGTTCTATTTTCTTAATTCCTTGAAAAACCGGCTTAGCATATCTACGTTTTTAATTCCGGGAACTGTTTCGAAACGGCTGTTGAGGTCTATTCCGGCAAAGAGTTCATGTTGAAAAGCTTTCAGTTCTTTCACACTCTGAGGAGAGATGCCTCCGCTGAGCAGAAAAGGGGTCTTCCCTTGATAGTGGGAGAGTATTGACCAGTCAAATTGTTCTCCTGATCCGCCATGTCCCTCACATTTTGTGTCGAAGAGAAAGTAGCAGCAAAGTCCTTCATACTTTTCCGTTGCTTTCAGATCAGAAGAGGTGGCTACAGAAAAGGCTTTTATCAGATTCAGACCTTTGTCTCGCAAAGATACACAATATTCAGGTGACTCTGTTCCGTGAAGCTGCACAAAATTTAATGAAAACTGATTATACAGGGCTAGCACTGTTTCTTGCGCTTCATTTACGAATACTCCTACAGTCTTAGTTTTATAGGGCAGATAGGAGGGTTTGCAAGCCACAAAACGTGATGACTTTGGATAGAAAATAAGCCCAATCATGTCAACGCCCAGACTTTCCACCTGTCTGATGTTCTCTGCATCCCGCATTCCACACACTTTAATTAGCATAGCTTTTTCAGTTTAGCTT